>JAABUY010000069.1_pt1 | contig 229708 bp, 363 predicted proteins | sample 5560271 | NCBI WGS metagenome assembly JAABUY01 (sample SAMN10711886, study PRJNA513374) | rock metagenome | isolation source: Antarctica rocks | place: Antarctica: Victoria Land, University Valley | reverse complement strand
TCCCTTCAACCTCATCTCCGGTAATCCGCCCCTCCCAACCTAAAAGGACCAGAACATAAAGCATCTCTTGCATGACCACCAACCGTTCACATCCGCCTTGAGTCTTCACCATCATGTCATTGCGACCAAGCTCCCTGCTCCGTCCCTTCGTTCTCTCCCGACTACCCGCCACGTTTCTCGCTGGACGACGATTCGCGAGCCACAAGTCGGCGGCGTACAATGAGCCCTCGGGATATCTTTTCGGTGAGAAGGTGTGTACCTCTCACATGAAGTTCTTGGGCATGTAGCTAATAGAGCCCTTCGTAGCCTCCGCCCAAGGGACAGAAGCGGAAGTGGGAGGACTGGGAGTGAGTCTGCTCCGACTTCGTGGACGCCTGGCGGCCTTACCGGTCGAGCGGGTGTCGAGGCGGAAGCTGATGATCGTTTTGCATTTAGATTGATATACTACGTTGGGATGTTTGGGACGCTGGGTGTGGCGACGGTGGTGTACATCTACAAGCCTGATACGAGGTGGGTCTGATCCATTCCCTACCTAAGTGATTGATGACCATGTACCTATCTTCTTCTCCGTCTGCTTTGCTATCTCCGCCTCGCTTCGATCTCTGTCTACCCGCCTGGTCAACTACGGTTGATGTGCTAAATTACAGTATCCAAACGTGGGCTCTTGAGGAGGCGAAGCGGAGGATGGAGGCCCGTGGGGACTTGCCGAAGTACAAGCCTTCAGGCCAATAGGGTCGACATTTCGCGGCGCTGTGTATGGGCAGAGGCTGGGTAGCTTGGGTGCTGGGAGCTAGATGCATCTTCTTCTCGTTTGGTTTGAATTGCTATATCGCTTCACAGGTGGTCGACCAAAGGCATTTGCTCTACACTTTCTGCTCGGTTTTGTTTCTCAACCTCTTATTTAAATCCGTAAAACCGTTGATAGAGCATGGCCTCTCATCGTCGCCAACAAGACCATCCTCGCAAGCACCGTCGAGTAGATCAAAGCGGCCAAACCCCTCAAATCCCGCCCTCAGCCTATGTGACAGCGTACGAAGCGCCACTCGTCTACGATCGCGTTGACCTGGCCGAAGCGGTCACTCGCAGGGATGACGGTGGCCAGGGAGAAGCCATTGGGTCTGGAAGCGGAGCGAGGGGATCTTTGATCAAGTGGTCTGGAGAGCGCGAGGGAGAGGAAGAGATTTGGTTGGATCGGTAGGTCGATTTTCTGAATGCCAGATGTTCTTTCATCGGCCTGGTTGTCGTCGTTTGTTCTCGCTTGGACTTCTTTTCATACGTCAATACTCAACTGCTGAAGCATAATTCCGACTGCTCGCTGTTTGGATCACTTGGCTTGAACATGGTCACCGCGCGAAAAGTGGGTCAGGATGGTCGCAATCAAGCATACCGGAGAACGTCTTTCTGGACGTGGGGGATCCGGACGGCGGTGTTAGTCATCGTTGTAGGGGGATGTACATGGCTCAACAGCATCAACGTGAGTCCCTGAGTCCTCTTTCTCACCTCGCTCCACACCATGTGCTTCTTTCAAGCTGTCAGATCTCGCAGGAACGCTTCTACATCCTCACCCCCGCGTCTCTCCACTCCTCCGTGCTCAAATCCCTCTCCCTCGCAGCCTCCTCCCAAACCTCCGCACCCGCCAACACCTCCATCATCATCTCCACCCTCCTCACACAGCTCATCGAGGATCATCCCGAAGCGTCATTCGCGACCGATTTCCAGAACCCGCGAGATTGGGTTTTAAACAACGCTGGTGGGGCTATGGGGAGCATCTTCATCATCCATGCCAGCATCACCGAGTAGGTCCACCCTGACCTTGTCTATTGAGACTGAAGGACGGCAGGTACCTCATCATCTTTGGGACGGCTGTCGGAACGGAGGGACATACCGGCCGACATACAGCCGACGACTACTTCCATGTCCTCACTGGACAACAGACGGCGTATGCGGCAGGCGCGTTGGTGCGGGAAGTGTACAACCCTGGTGACGTACATCATCTGCCGAGAGGGACGGTCAAGCAATACGCTATGGCGCCGGAGAGCTGGGCTCTGGAGTATGCAAGAGGTAAGTCTGCCTCGTTTCGGAGTGGAGATGTGCAGCTGATTCTTGTGCAGGATGGATCCCTCTGATGCTACCGTTCGGATACGCCGATAGCCTGTTCTCGACGCTGGACTTCCCCACAATGTATCACACCGCGAGGATAACGGGGCGGGAGATGATCAAGAACTTGCTGAAGGGCAAGATATAAATGCTGCATGACATGGATATATGCATAGGTACGTATGGGTGGGGCTTCGCCAAGTGGCGCCAAGTGCTAACGCTGTCCAGAATATTGTTTTCTTGCGGGCGTCATCTGATTCGCTGGCCTGTACCGTTGTGCGTTGTTCCCGCTCCCTTTTCCGGCCAGGATTGAGCTAATAGGAGCTTCAGACTCCAACGGGACACCTCCAGCCTGTTTCCCTCTCGTTCACCCAGGCTTCTTTCATCCTCGTGTCGTGAATGACCTCGCGACGTTTTCCGCTTTCCCATTTTTTGTCGCATGAGTCCCGTGTCTGCTTGCACACGCTGACGCTTCTTTCGGAAGACACGACGTTCTTCATCTCCTTCCCTCCTTGCCCACGGTACCACCAAGGTCTCCGCCATCTCCAGCGCAGTCGTCGTCATCGTGGGACGATCTCCCGTCCGACCTTGAGGACACGTTCTTTCTGTCCGGCGGTGAGGAAGTTGAGGAGTATGAGCAGAAGAAGAAGAGGCGGTGGATGGAAGCGCTGAGGGAGGATCGCTTGAGAGAACGAGACAGGGAGGATGCGTCGCGCGAGCTGCAGAAGGAGGTTGAGGCGGGAAGGGGGAAAGGTAGTGGACGGGGCGGAGATGATGAGGTTGTGAGTTTGCCCTACGCTGTAAAGCTGGCCATCGGTCTCGAGTTCCAACCGTTGCATTGTAGCCGCCACCAGCTATATTGACCCTCATGTCCCACACCGCTTTCTCCCTCTCCAGCTCCCCAAACCCTCGGCTCCTGGAAATGCGCATCATGACCCATCATGCCAATGACGATCGATTTGCCTTCCTTCGAGGTCGATACAAGAGCATATGGCTGCAGACCAAGGAGGAAGCGCGCAAAAGCAAGTCGAGACCGAAGGAGGAGAAAGCGATGGGAGCGCTTGTGGGCGGATATGAGAGCAGTGATGAGGACGACGAAGACAACGAGCCCGAAGATTTGCCGCCAACCCCTCCTCCGGACGATGGCTTCCCTCATGAACCTCCTCTGCCGGACTCAGGACCTTCGAAGTCGGATGAGCAAGGAGCCGAGACGAAAGTGGCGGATGACGAGGTGGATGAAGAGGAGAAAAAGCGAGAGAGGCGACGGAGAGCTGAGGAGTGGAAGAGAAAGCGGGCAAAAGGGAAGGAGGTAGACGATGCTGGTTGACGTTTGCCTTGTGCACAGTGGGACTACATGCCATACAGTGAAGCCCCCATTACTGCTTAGCAGCGCGAATAAATCTGGCCACAACAGGATAGGCCCCGCTTACGTAACTTAATCAAAGGGAGGCTTTCGGACGAAAGCCATCGTGGGAACGTCTTGCTTTTTCACTGAGCGTGGGAGTTCTCCCTCCACTCTAGACATCCAGTACCATGGCAGAAGACAATCAGCCAGAGGATTATCACTCCTCAACACCACTCGATCTCCTCCTCAACGCCATCTCGGGCTCTGGAGACTATCACTACCCTACCCAGGATGAGCAGGCTATCGAGGATCATGACGGAGAGAATGATGAGCCCCAATTCAGTCTGCGAGGTTTATTAGCAGCAAGTCGAGCTGGGGTGAGCTGATTCTCATTGAGGTATAGACTCCACTCATTTGCACAGGCTGTGAAGTCGGGAAAGCGAGATTATGGAAGCGATGATGAGGAGACTGCGTCGCGTCAAGCGAGGATCGCGAGGACCCTTACCTCCCACCTCATCTCCTCCTCACAAGCGGGTCCATCCAGCTATGGGAACGGTATACGGTGGAATGCCGACACCTCCCCAGCTTTCTCAACTGTCGAAGTGTGGTATCCCAGAACGGGACAGAAAAGTTATGGCAAGGAACGGAGGTAAGAATGCGCTTAATCCTGAAGATCCGCTGATAGGCTCCGACAGAATGCTCCATCCCCCTCCCATGCTTCGCGTGACCGGTCCTCTTTTCCCCGTCCTCACAAACGCTACACTATTCTCCATCCTACCTCCCGACATCTCTCCACTTACGCAGCGGCCCATGTCCACCCAAACACATGTCATTCCGCTCGCCGAACCCCTTCTCACGACGACTTCACAGCGACCCGGTCGACAACGGAACCTCGAGCGGGAGGAGGCAAAGAGGCAGCTTCGAGAAGCTGCCGCAAAGTCCGGTTTTGGCGCCTCATTACCTCACGAGCGGCGACGTCCGTTGGCAAGAGAACGAGAGGTTCTTGGCGAAGGGTTGGCGTTCTCAGGCTTGTGGGTCGGGGAGGAGGTCGGGAAGGCGAAGGAGTTTAGGCTTCAACTGAGTCTGGGACGACCTGGTGTCGAGGAAGAGCAAGAGGTGGGACAGACGCAAACTCCAGGTCCGGAAGAAGTAGCGCGTATGCTTGATCCTGAAATTCAAGAACAAGCTTCGATCGATGGGTTACCCGACCTGGAGGGCGAGATAACACCGCATGACGAGACGACACTGGTCGAACATCTCAACACGTCTGCCGACTTGGCGCCTTTAGACTCTACTCCAATGGCAATACTACCGGAGATAAAGCCGGCCTTCCAACCTTGGGCCACCTTCCTTTCCGAACCACTCACCGTCGTCTCCAAGCCATCGCAAAAAACAGCTAAAGCGCGGTCCTTGGCGAGCTGTCTCTCCCAGCGAGACTCTGTCGCCCTCTGGGTACGTATAAATGGTCAAACAGTCCGGACGAAGTATATGAAGCTCGAGCCATTTGGAACACCACAACTTACCGCGAAGACGGGCAAGTGGACCCCCTTCCGCTTCGATGTGATCCATCGCGCTGTTCCGCCACCAACACAGGCGAAGCCGGTGAAAATCAGCTCGAAGGTGAACGGAGAGGATGAGGTTGCGGAAGTTTTGACCTATGGATCACTAGTGGTACTGGTGGACCTTCAGAGCGGGGTGCGATCGGAGGCCGTGAAGCTGGTCAGGGTGGAGAGGAATGAGGCAGTCGTTGGCGCGGATGAGGGGCACCCAGTCAGCGAGCTTCAGCGGGTCGGATTCGTACGAGAAGAACCCGATCATCAAGAGGCGATGGGTCGAGGCAGGTGGTATCTCAGTGCTCCTGGTGCGAGGCTGGGAGGAGGCGAGCTGCTCGATCCGTCGGCAAAGGGCAGGAATGCGTCAAGAAGATCGGCAAAGTTAACGGCCGTCGTGGCAGACACCGAAGAGTCTAGAGCGCCTGAGACCCTCGGTGGAGTGGAAAAGGACAGCCACCCGGCTGCGTCAGGATCAGTCACGCAAGTGCGGCCGGCGAAGAAGCGCAAGACGTCACGCAACGCGCTTGCGATGGCCACCCTTGCCGAGGATGAGGATCATAGCTCGGCCTCCATATTGAGCTGGAAGCAGGCGGAACGCGAAGAGCGGGAGATCGTAACGGACGACGGGAAGGTAACATTAACCCAGAATGTGGTTGTCGAGATGGTCGAGGACTTCATGTGCTGGGTGATCGGCGGCGTCTGTGAGTGACTGTCTGTGGTGTCATTAAGAGCTTATCCTTGTAGCATCATTCTCCTACAGCTTCTTCGACAGTATGGCCGACTCTGGCGCACTTCCGACCTCGCCGATTGATCCCATCCCACGCATCCTAGCGGACCCCGTCTTCCATGCCGATACGAACACGCTTGACCTTGTCATATCCGACCTCCACACCCCAGATCCGCTCGAGGTGTACCTTGGCCCCATCGGTCCCCTAGGCGTCTCTACATGGCAATCGACCGCACCAGCCGGCAACAGCGTCTCTTCGTCCGAGTATCCCGCTACTCCTCTCGACGACGTCGCAAAGACTGGTGAGAGGGTGATGAGCGCCTTCCCGTCGTCGGTACAACATGTGATCGTGCTCGTGGAGATGCCAAATCCGGAACAGATCATCCGCACGATGCAGGAATGTGTCGCGGCAGAGGGCCCTTCCAACAGCGAACAGGCAGATTCGCGCGATGACGCGGCAATTCAAGAATCGACTCCTTGGCTCCGCGGCACGGAGGAGCATAAGCTTGAGGTCGAGGAGCTCACCATCCAGGAGGCGCTGAGGAATGCGGAGAATGGGTCTACCGACGGCTACTGCCTTACGAGTCTCCCACTCGACGGAGGAAACGACATCATCATCGATCCGACGCTTCAAATGGAAGACGAACAGCGACAAAGGGTACAGCTTGAAGTCGATGGGAAGCCAGCAACGCAGTCTCATTCGAAAGATAGACATCCTCCGCTGATCGCATTGACCCGGCGTCGAGTGCGCGAGAGCTGCCACGAGATGGTGCCGCTCCCGCTACTGCTTGTGAGGCGGAGTGATGGTGTGGGCTTCGGGACTGGACGGAGCGTGGCTGCAGAACGGCTTGGCGTAGGTAAGGTTTCTAGGAGCGGTAGTGCGAGATGGGGTGAGTGTTCTCTTCACATAGGTTTGCAGCAGCTCATAGACGATAAGGATTGCGAGTGATCGAGTCATGACGGGGTTGCATTTATTATACTTGCCGCATGCATACAGTTTCATGCCGGTCTATCCGTTGCTACTCGTGAAGGTCATCACATTAACACATCTCTGAACACCGACGATCCCGCCAGCCCGCCACTCGGCAGACCCACGTTGAACCTCACCCCATCACCTTGAGCCGAGCATCCATCATCCCAATCAATCTCGGTACACTGCAGTTTCCCATTCGTGATCGAGAGCGAGAAACTCAGATCGGTCAACAGTTGAGTCGGGTCGGCGAACGTCACTACCAGCGTCTGCGTGCCATCTCCGTTCAGCCTAGTCGCGAAGAGGAACACCGAGGGTTGCGAGACTTTGAAAGTGAAGTCCCCGCTCGATCCCCATCCGATCGCCGAGAGCGGTACTGTCGCGTTAAGCCCGCTTCCTGGCCAAAAGACCAAAGAAAGTCTTTCCCCGCCGGCGGCACCGAGCGTACCGTTGATCTCGATGGAGGTTGTTATAAGCCCTGCGAGTTCCTCTGCGAGCCGACCGCGAGTGAACGATGGAAAGAAGGCGTAAGAGTACGATTTCGTATCGAGTGGGATGGTCGTGTATGCGGAGAAGATGGGGACGGTGGTGTTCCCTATCGTCGAGGTGGAGATGGCGGACCAATTACCCGTACGACTCGACTCGGATAGAGTGAGATTGAATGGCGTGGCATACGAGAGGTAAGCATTGCCACCGTAGTACAGGGATCTCCCGATCATCTCGGTGGTGCTAGCCGCGTCGATAGATTTGCCGTCCACATACACGCCACTCTGATCGGCCAGGCGTTGATCAAGCACCGTAATGACTGGCGCGTCGGACGAGGTATTGGTGACGACTTTTGAAATGGTGATGAATACGCTATCGTCCAGGAAGAACCAGACCTTGCGATAACTCAGACTGGCGTCATGAGGATCCACATAATCCTCCACACTCGTCCCCACCCACCCATCGCTCACCACCCCCACAAACGACTGCTTGCCCGTCACCCCGGCGTACGAAGAATTCAGTTTCGGTTGATCCAGCAGGACCGTCGTCCCCGGGATGAGGTTCCAATCCCATGCGTCCTGGATATCCCGGTACTCGTACCCATTTACGTACGAGAAGAGGGTGCCTTGGCCCAGGTGATAGCCGTAGGGATTGGCAGAGTTGGCGTATTCGGTATTGCGCGAGCGGTTCGAGATCATCTTGTTGATCAGAATGAAGTTCTCCCTCCGATGAACCTGGTCATTCGGGTTATCCAACTACACAATTCCGCACAGCGAGTTAGGCGACCCACCATATAGTCTGATGCCCAGAACCCCTTGTTACCAGCAAGTCTGTCCGTCCCATTCGACTCGAGCCTTCGGATCGTGTCGTTCAGATTGTCGGAACCGGTGAAATCAAAAGTAGCCGTGGCGAGCTTGGTTACGTTGAAATTGATATCCGCGTTCGCCTGGAGGTCGGTAGTCGGGAACGCGATGAAACGGCCAATCACGTTCTGAGCAGTATCAGTGCAATGCCAATTGAGTGATTCGCGGGACGACTGGCCAGATCCCAATGCTCTTGCCTCGTCTGCTCATCGACGCAGATCATCCACTCGTCACCCATCCCTAGCGTCGCGAGGGCCTCGCGCGTGGACGCGTTCGCAGCGTACTTTGTCCCCTTCGCCTCTCCTTCGAGCTGGATGAACGCGTTCAGCTGAGACTCCGTCAGCGACCTGCTCTTCGAGGGAACATTTGACTAGTACTGGCGAGGTCTTTGCCGTAGTTCCCATTGTACAGAGTGCCAGCATGCTGGAGGAACGAGCCGTCGCGATGAATCCCATCTTCAGCTGGATCATCCGAGAACTTGCATCTCCATCAGCGGGACTCGGCGGCAAAAGCTCCAGTGGACAGACAGTCACGACGGCCATGGCGCGGCCGAGTGCATCCTCAAGGACCGTCGCGTTTTTCGTATAGAGCGCGAACGAGGCTGAATTCTGCATAACCTGATGGGAGTTTCAGCTGATGTGAAAGCCTCATTCGGGACTGCTCTGACATTTATCGTCTGCCATACATGATGAGCGTCGCTCGCAAGTCCCAGGTATGATCACCCACATTCGCAGCCGCCAAGTACCCCAAGCCATTGATGAAATCGTCCCGCAGAGCGTATGCCCGGTAAGGGATATCGTAACACCCCTTCATCTCCGCGGCCGTCAAATTCGCCGAGTCGAGCAGGAGACAAACGGTCGACACGAGTTGCGGGATGAGGATTATCTGGTCAAACCGATTCTGCCTGACCTTCAGCGCTGATTGCAAAGGGCTTGCTTGGTGGACAGACGGTATTCCAAAGCCCCGGCGTCCCGCAGGGACAGGAAGCGTTTCTACGCCCGTCAGCTCGTATCTAGCCCGGTCAGGGACTTACGTGAGCCCTCCCTCTGCAATACATGCCATCGAGGTGAAGTCACGGGCGAACCACCAATATGCGCCTTTCAACGCTCCATCCAGAACCTACGGTGACGCTGTATAATTCCCTGGAGAGATGGGGTTGAGCCCGGACCATGCTGAGGCGAAGGCGATGATCCGGTTCCAGTGTTCCTGTATTGGCCAGTTTGCCCGTTCTAGCAATGTGATCATCAGCTAGGTCAAACCCGTCATATGGAACGTACGAGCATCACAGCCAGATGTGTAGTCTACATCGGTCCAAGTGCCAATGGGTGACTGGGTCATGAGCCATGTCGGAATGCTCGCTATGTCGCTCGACCCCATAGTCTGAGCAAGATCAGATTTGCGACGCGATGAGATCAAGTCGAAGTCAGTCTGTTGAGCCAAGATGAGCTCGAGGCTTAGAAGGGCGACTTGTGCGAGTCGCATGGACGAGGGCATGGTCTCAGCTTGTGAAAGCGACTGTTGCGCGAGTTACACCTCTCCTCGAGGCATGGAGAACGGTCCGGCGTTCCGAGGTATGCAAGCTAGGGCTTGGCGTGTAAATTCTGAACATGTGCTCATCAAGCATGATAATGGTATCTTCGCGCGAGGATTGATGTCCCACTAGTTCCCCTCACGGTGATGGCGCAATTCAAGCCGCACGGACTGAGACCATCTGCTAATGTGCCGCAACAAGGACTGTACAGATCATCATGACCTGGAGCTAAGCGCCTCTCAGCCTGACCAGACACCACTCCACCAAACTCCCCAGATCATCCCCGCAAAAGCCGAGACACTCATTCCAGTCTGGGCATTTCCGCCCCCTAGCAGAACTACCAAGCACCAAGGCCATCCGACTAGTCTGTCGAGAATCGTACCGAGCAGCTTGTACAGTAGGAGCTGTTCCCATGGGGTCGGAGGTGGGTACTTCTGATGTGGCGAAGGTGGTGGCGGTAAAATAGGAGCGAGATGCGTTGCTGGTGCGGAGTGGATAATCTCGGGGAGGGAGAAGATAGCATGAACAGGCTTGTGGTCGGAGAGGACGATTTCGGGAGTGCTAGAGAAGTGGGTGATCTGAGTGGTGGACTCTGGCGAGCCAGAGGGTGTTGGCGTGAGTGTAACTTGTGGGGAGAAGAGGTGAGGTGGGTCTGTGTGAGAAGCGAAGAGAATCCGATCCGTGTAGCCTGGTATCCGTTTCCTGCGAGGTTGTCAGCCAGGCCGTAAGAAGTCGTACATACCGGCTGTAACCTTCCACGTGCCCGACGATCCGCTTATAGGTCGGAGCAAATCTCGACAAGTCCCCTTCTCGCATCCCCCCGAAGACTCGACCCTCCCTTTGCTCTCGCCTCAGCGTGTCGATCTCGACCAGCTCTAATCGCTCTTTCTCCAAAGCGATGACATCGTCGCTAGGTTTCTCCGGAGATGGGTAGCCGCTCGCTGGGACTTGTGAGAGGCGATAATTGAGATCTCCCAAGATGAAGAGGTGGGATGTGTCGAAGACTTGGGCCGGCTGAGCAAGCGGGTCGGACGAGCGGAAGATCAGCGAGGACAGGATATTCCGATATTGAGCATTGCGTCGAGGAATGTTGTGGTCGTGCGCCTCGAGGTGACAGCAAACGAATCTACCACATCAGCTAGTCTCTCAAGCATATATGCTCACGTCAAGACCTCCCATCCACCTTCCTTCTCCCCTCGCCTAAACGGCAATCTCACCCCCACGGCTCCCTTATTCCCCATGCCTCCCCAAAACAAACCCAATGTAGCTCTCAGTGGCTTGCCTAGCCTTCCCGCCGTTGTCGCCTCACGCGCGAAGACCCAGAGCGCATTGCCACCATGCGAGACGCGGGATACGAGGTTATACTTCTCGGACGCCTTGGTTTGGGAAAGCGATTTTGCGTGGGAAGATAGGAGAGATTGAATGCGGTCGGTGAGGGCAAGGAGGACGGGTTGCGACAGGCCCGCGACTACGATTCAGCTAGATCTCCTCGGGCAGGACTCACGGGCCAGATGCACTGGAAGCAATTCCTGTACCGCGATAGCATAGAGGTCCGGGATGATCCCCTCGGGCACTTCGGGATCTCTCGCAGTTTGGTGCAAGACAGGTAGCAACCATCCGGTCAGGTCTTGCGTCTGAGCTTTGGATCCCTGTAGACCCGCATTCCAGGTGGTCAGGAATAACGTGAGGGGCGCCATGGTCCTGGAAAATCCGGTGGATGTTGAGAAGTCAAAGGAGCAGAGTAGCGGTTTGGAGTGTAAAAGTACTGATGACGTAAGCGGGATATCTTGGTCGCGTGGCATCCACCGGATCCTCGTTGAACGCCTGTCAAACCGCGTCTTCTCCCTGCCGTATTGGAGAATGAGGCACGCCATACATCATGAGCGGCCACTACAACCTCAAGGGTACGTACGAGAATGGTGATATGGCTTCATGCTTATGGTGTACCTCGCTTCTCAGCCCTTATCAAGGCCATCCGCTCATGCAAGGTATGTTCGCCGTCGGACTTCGCTCGCCCAGCTGACACTGTCAGACCCTGGCCGATGAGCGTTCCGTCATCCAGAAGGAGTCCGCAGCCATACGAGTCAGCCCTTATACTGTGCACTGCCGGGCCAGTATCGCTGAACCAGAATTTAGACGTCCTTCAAGGAAGAAGATTCTTTTGCACGGCATAACAATATCGCTAAACTCCTCTACATTCACATGCTCGGCTATCCTGCACACTTCGGACAGATCGAATGCCTCAAGCTTGTCGCGAGCCCCCGCTTTAGCGATAAACGACTAGGTTATCTCGGGATAATGCTGTTGCTGGACGAGAATCAGGAGGTTTTGACGCTCGTCACAAATTCGCTGAAAAAGTGAGTCCACCTCAAATTCCAAGCTGATAGCTGTAGTGATATGAATCACTCGAATATGTATGCCGTCGGCTTGGCGTTATGCACGTTCGCAAATATCAGCTCGGAGGAGATGTCGAGGGATCTGGCGAATGAGATCGAAAAGCTTTTGGGGAGTAGCAACACCTACATCCGGAAAAAGGTGAGCCCCGCTTGACTTTCTGTACTGACGTCAGGCCGCCCTCTGCGCACTGCGAGTGATCCGACGTGTACCTGATCTCATGGACCACTTTACGAGCAAGTCGAAATCCCTGCTTCAGGATCGGAATCATGGGGTCCTTTTGGCTGGGATCACCCTCGTAACGGAGATGTGCGCGATGGATGAGGCCGTTTGCGAGGAGTTCCGAAAGGTGTGTGGAGCGACTCAGCACAGGCCTGACCTTGTTCTAGGCGACTGGATTGCTGGTCAAGCATCTGAAATCGCTTGCAACCACCGGCTTCAGCCCAGAGCATGACGTAGGCGGCATCACCGACCCATTCCTGCAGACGAAGGTTTTACGGTTATTGAGACTGCTGGGACGAGGAGATGCGGCGGCAAGCGAGACGATGAACGACATCCTGGCTCAGGTAGGCTACAATCTCACATGATGGCATTGGGTAGTCTTGCTGACGTTGGAAAGGTGGCTACCAATACCGACTCCACAAAGAACGTCGGCAATTCGATTCTTTACGAGACGGTCTTGACGGTCCTCGAGATCGAGGCGGACAGCGGATTGCGGGTCATGGCGATCAATATACTCGGGAAGTTCTTGACAAATCGAGACAATAACATTAGGTGAATCAGCTTCGTCTGGTCCAGTAGCCTCGTCTGACCCCCCCAGATACGTCGCTCTCAACACCCTTAACAAGGTCGTTTCAATGGACACCAATGCTGTGCAGAGACATCGAAACACGGTTCTGGACTGCTTGCGAGACGGCGACATCTCCATCCGGCGGCGAGCTCTCGAGTTATCTTACGCATTGGTGAACGAGAGCAACGTCCGCGTCATGACGAGGGAGTTGCTTTCATTCCTAGAGGTGGCGGACAACGAGTTCAAGCTGGGAATGACGACGCAGATCACTGTGGCAGCTGAGCGATTCGCACCGAACAAGCGGTGGCAGATCGACACGATGCTGAGGGTTCTCACGCTTGTGAGTGCGAGCTCCTTACCATTGGGCTGATGTCAGGCGGGCAACTATGTCAGAGAAGAGATCCTATCCTCCTTCATTCGCCTCGTCTGCCATACTCCGGAGCTCCAGTACTACACCGCTCAAAGACTGTATTCTGCACTATCCGGCGACTTGTCGCAAGACTCGCTTACGCTTGCGGCGGTGTGGGTTATCGGCGAGTTTGGCGATGTTGTCCTCATGGGTGGTACGATCGATGACGGTGAGGAGGCCAAGCAGGTGAGTCATCAAGGTATAAGGATACTGCTCTAACGCTCCGACAGGTATCGGACGCAGATATCGTCGACCTTTTCGAACTTGTCCTAAACTCACCATATGTCAACACCCTCATCCGCCAATTCGTGCTCATCTCAGCGAGTAAGCTGTCTGCAAGGTTCGCTGAGATGGGTACTCCCATGTCTGCGACTCAGCAGGACCGAATCGCTGTGATGCTTGAGGGTTTCTCGTCAAATCTCGAACTGGAGATTCAGCAGCGAGCGGTCGAATTCGGAAGCCTGTTGTCAAGAAATGACATCAAAGCAGGAGTATTAGAGCGAATGCCGCCGCCGGAGATCAGAGCTACCATGATGGGAACTGGTGAGTACTGTGGGAGGAGATGATGCATGCTGATATTTCGCAGTGAGCGAGAGAAAGCCGGTCGGCTCGACACGGACAGACAAAGACACAGTTGTCGACCTGATCGGGGATGACTCATCCGCTCCTACACCGGTCAATGGCGTCTCACTCAACGGCCCTTCCACCCAGGATCTCCTTGCCGATATCTTCGGATCTGGAGAACCCGAGCCGTCATCCTCTGCTCCTGCCCCGGCGGCCCGCCAATCAGCCGCATCAGATATCATGAACCTTTTCAACACCTCACCTCCACCCACATCACCGCCTGCCGGAGTCACACCTTCATCGTCAAACTCGCTCTTTGACCTCGCCACACCTACCGCGTCTGTTTCCACACCATCCGCCCCGCCAGTAACATCCGCTCAGCCTCCCAGACCACAACTTCAGACTTACACAGCTTACGACCAAAACGGGCTTAAGATCACGCTCACGCCGAAGGTCTCGCCAACCCAGACAGGAATGGTTCAGATCCTTGCACGATTTAACTCAACTGTGCAAGCTGAGGGAGTGAACTTCCAGGTTGCAGTCCCGAAGGTCGGTCTCTTCTTCTCTGTCTGGCTATCCCTGCTGATAAGTCTGTAGACTCAGCAGCTACAGATGCAGGCAATGTCCAATTCATGCGTTAGTCCTGGAGCGACTGAGACACAGCAGATGCGGATCATTGCGCCTCCAGGAGTAAGGGTACCCCTCGCTTGAAGGCCTTGTTTCTGATTCACCTCACAGGCTCAAATACGATTGCGGATGCGGATCATGTTTTCAACTGGCGGGCAGAATATATCGGATCAGCAGGACTTCGCTGGCTTCCCTGTGGAGCTGACGATCGGGAAATAGAGGCACCAACCATCATCACGAGATACCCCTGCTAGTCATATGCCACAATTTGCCAAGAGTAGCCCGCTCTCATACCGGGGTATCGTGTCTTCATGAGTATAAATCTGTTTGTCGTCACTAGCTCTAGTCCCATTCTCCCTCGACCTGCTCAATCCAGCAACGCCTCCCCCATCATACCCAGCAGACTTCCACCCTCTGACTCCGCGTTGTTCGCTTCTGCCTGACTCGCGGCCACCTGCTGCTTCAGCACCTCGGCTTCCAACTTCGCCACGTCAGCCGGGTTGGGTGCAGAAGGATCGATAAGGGGTCGGATAGCCGCGCTGAGTTCGGCAGGCTTGATGCCCAGAGCGTTAGCGAGGTTGTAAATCTGACTCTGGACTTCGTCCCCAGACTTCGCAGGCTTGCCACTGCCCCCTCGCTATGGACCGTCAGATTCGCTAATGACTAGAGGGCTTGACGTACAGCAGGAGTCGAACTGGAAGACGCGGCACTGGCAGAAATGCTCGAAGCGATATCCGCGACCCCGCTTCCGGTAGCCTTGTGATGATGACCCGAGATCAGTGCCCAGTACCCGCCGAGCTCAGCCGCCCGGACCGTGAATCGCCAAAGGTAGAACGCTACGACGGCGAGCAGTCCCAGGACCATATATGTGAGGCTATGGCCCATATTCAGCTAGGACCGTAACTGCAGACAAAGAGAAGTCGACTTCGACGTACAATCTGTTCATGGACATGTCCGCGAAACGGTGGTTCATGATTGGCTTGTTACGCGGGACTTTCTTGTTGGGGTTCGCGCTCAGAGACGCGCTGGGGTTCGTCAGTCTTTGAATGATAGACGGTTAGAGGGAGTAGCTACGGGTTGTCGGTATTGTCGACCTTTGAGTCCTCTGCGGTGTCGACCATCTTGGCGGAACGTTGTCGGGTGGAGGAGGCTTCGGGGGTCGACATGGTCCGCAAGTCAATTTTTGGAGTAGGAGATTGAGTGGTTCGTGCGGGAAAGACACGGCGAAACAAGTGACGTGTAAATAGGGACAGATGTATCAGGTTCTCAGGGAATGCCGGCCGGATTCCGGAATCGCAACCCCTTCGCATCATCCTCCGAACCATTGCAACAGCTATCACCGATCGGATTGTGCATTCCTACACTCGCCTAGGCGATCGGCAAGATGCCAGACGACCTTTCGATCCTGGACCAGCTCGAGGAATGGCTCGAGGCGCAGGTCCCCCCAGATCTACACGACTTACCGTTCAAGATGCTCGAGACGATGGAACGCGTCACCAATGAGATTTGTGAGCTTCTCCCTCACTATCATCTACATCTGCTTCTGCTGATGGCGTCTAGTCGATTCGCTCAATATGCACGGACCTCCGTCCATCTCTATCCCCTTTCCCCCGTTCAGCGGCAAGGAGATAGTCCCTCCCCCTCCACCGCCGCCGCCCCTGTCACTCCAGGTCTCGCTGTACAACAAGGCAGACAGGTTCTGCAGAGGTCACCCTTATGTGACTGGTGCTCTGGCGGTATCGCTCGGCCTCGGACTTGGCACCGTTGTTCGGTCCTACCGATACAAGCAGGGACGAATGTTCTTACAGCGCTCAATCGGCACAAGGGGTGTTGTACAGGATGGTATGCTCAAGGAGGCTGTCGGTAGGTCCCAAGCATTTGGTGACGTCGTTGCTGAAATCCATCAGTCCTCCTGTCGCCAAGCCCGATGCCGCCATTGCTTTGGTCACTCGCGGTCACCCTTCTCAAGGCGGGATACATCGTTATCGTCGCGGTCCCTCAAATTGAGGATGCGGAGCAGCTTGAGCGACGCCTCACGCTAGACGAAAAATCGGCTCTTCGGGTGCTCATCTACGACCCTGAAGACGTGAGAATCTACCCGATCTTCCCCGCTGACACTACCAGTCCAGCACGTTCCCGCTCTTCCACAGATCGCTCCTTGCGACACAGCGTCTCCGCTTCCCCGTGCCTGGGAATGGCAGCCGCAGTGTGGGCATCGCGGACCGCGTGCACGCAGAGTACGACAATCTCCCGCACATTCACGCCTTCATATCGCTCTACGCGCTCAACCCTTCGCCGCCGACTCAGCCTGGTGCACTACCCGCTTTGCCGACGCTTCTCGCCGCGACGGGACAAACCCCACCGAAGCTCATCACGCTCTACCCCTCGGGCTCGATGATCTCGACGCCGGATTCCTTCGCCAGCCAGCTGCTTACCAGTAACCATCTGCTGCTGCAGCGCAACCTGGTCGCATCGACCAGTGGAAGCTTCGTCTCGATCTTCATCGGTCATCTCCAGCTTCCGCCCCTAGCTCAGTCAATGAGTGACTTCCGGACTAATGGCCATGCCATGAGGTTCAGAGAGCGAGTGCACCAAGCCACCAGGACTGGCAAGCTCCAGGTCATCAGAGACTACGTCGTTGGCGGGCTCGGAGCGGCTTGGACCAATATTTCCGGGTTCTGCGGGATCGGTTTCGCGGCTCAGGACTACGCAAACTTCGAGAGAACCATTCTGCGCGCTCTCAGATCACGCAGGCGAAGCGTCCACGCAACCGGTCAATATTCCTGGCTCCCTCTGTTCATTCGCAACGTTCACCCGCACCGACTTAATCGCGTCCTCGCGATGCTCCCAACCATGCCCGGGGCGACTGGTCCGCTCAGCGCGGCCGTCCAGGGGCAACCCGCACCTCGCAAGACCCTGGCTTCGGTCGGGTCAGCAACGAGCTCCACTTCGAGCAGCGATCATGAGGGAGGAGAGGACCTGGTCAGTTCCCGACACACGGTGACAAGCGATGAGGGTGTCAGTGTAGGGAGTGGTAATGGAATGGACGCGAGCTGGGTCGGAGTGGAGGCTGGCAATTGAGATGAGGTTTGGTCACGGAAGGAGATTTTGTTGTTAGTATCCTTTGAGGCTGTGATTTACCAAAGCCCCGTATGAATAGTGACCGTAGCGAAATGCAAAATCGGTATTGATACTTGAGACTAAATCGTGATTGACATGCACATATAAAGACAGCGGTTTCGGTAGACCTCGGACCTGATTTTTAGACACTCAGAAGTGGGACCCACCAAAGGAGAGGAGCCCGGCCCGGTAGTAGAGTTAGCCGGGGGAACGACACCATCCGGTCCGGTGACGCCTCGCTATCGACCATCTTTCACGCCAGCTACAACCCTCCATAATTCAGACAACTCAGCCAAAATGGCCGTTCCAGCCTCCCGCTCGTCCATCATCCGCCTCCTCTCCCTGACAGCCAATCAAGGCTGTCGGGGTTGTGGCCGAACTCACTCCGCCGCGCACCATCGAACCCCACCACCTCTCGCTCAAGGCCACCTTCATCCGCACAGTCTCGGTCTCCGTGGTATGGCGACGCCCATCGGTGCTGTACACAGTGGTCCTCCACCGGGCGAGGGGGACTACGCCTTCGAAGTCCGCTCTTTCCCCTTCGAGCTGTGTAGAGCTGATGAGTGCAGATGGCGGCGTCGAACCTCCGTTTCGGAGCGCACGCGACTCGCGAAGTCGGCATGGATTTCACCAATATGATCTCCCAGCTTCCCGCGTCCGAAAGGTCGCAAGCCAAGATCGGGGTGTTTACGGATCCCAATGTCGCGAAGCTGGATGTTATGAAGGTCGTTGAGGAGAGTTTGCTCAAGGAGGGGTTGAATTACGTGGTTTGGGATAAGGTGTCTGTCGAGCCGACGGATAGCAGCTGGCAGGTAAGTGACTAGCTCATGGATAGGTTACAACCAGTCCTGAATGATGGTGCTCCAAAAAGGACGCCATCGACTTTGCGAGGTCCTCCCATATTACCCATTTCCTGGCAGTTGGAGGAGGGTCATCGATGGATACCGCAAAAGCTGCGAACCTTTTTGTGAACTACCCCGAGGCGGATATATACGAATTCATCAATGCGCCGATCGGGAAGGGGAGACCGATCGAGAAGAAGCTTAGCCCGTTGGTTGCGAGTGCGTCGCTTCTTGATTTTCAGGACCCATTGCTGACGGTTTGAACAGTCCCGACAACTGCTGTGGGTCTCCTTTCAGGCATGGGGAACATCTTTCTGACCGACCATGACATAGGGAACTGGCTCGGAGACCACCGGAACGGCGATCCTCGATATCCCTTCCCGGCAATTCAAGACTGGTATCGCCTCACGAGCGCTCAAGCCGACTTTGGGTATCGTTGATCTCCTCAACACCGCGTCATGCCCGTCGGAAGTGGCCGTTGCTGCAGGCCTTGACGTACTATTCCATTCGCTTGAAAGTGAGCAAGGAGGGGGTGCGCTGTAGAGCACGACTGACGACCGGGGCAGGCTGGACAGCGGTACCGTACTATGAGCGAACTCCCAGACCCTCGAACCCCATACTCCGTCGTGAGCTTTGCCTTCCGACGGAAGGACAGCTGATTGGTGTCTCAAAGCGGCGTACCAGGGGTCCAATCCGATCTCGGATATTTTCTCGAAGTGGGCGCTGGAGACCACGGTCAAGTACTTACCCCGAATCGCTCGTGATGCCCAGGGCGACGAAGAGGCAAGGGCGCAGATGCTGTGAGTCTACATTGACTGACGGTACTGATAAACCTAGTCTCGCTGCGTCGACCGCTGGTATTGGCTTCGGTAACGCTGGGGTCCATATCTGCGTAAGCTGCCTTCCATCTGATGGAGCATAGAGCTGATCCTAATCCCTGCAGCATGCCTTTTCCTACCCTATCTCCTCCTTGAACAAAGGTCGCCCGAAAGACAAGCAATATCACCATCCCTCGTACAGCCCCAAGATCCCACTCATCCCCCACGGCGTGGCAGTCTCGCTTACCGCGCCTTCGGTCTTCCGCTTCACCGCTCCATCAGCCCCGGCGCGACACCGAGACGCGCTCTCATTGTTCGTCGGGAAGGAACGGCTACACGAGGTTGACCGAGTTAGGGATGAGGATCTGGGGCCCGCATTGAGTGAGGAGATCCAGAGGTTCTTGGAGAAAGTGGGTGTACCAAGGGGACTGAGTAAGGTCGGCTACCAGTCGGGTGATGTCGCCAAGGTGAGTTTGGCTCCTGGACTTTCGGTCAGGGGTGCTGAGGACAGGATTCAGCTCGTCGAGGGATGCTTGCCGCAACGAAGGGTACTGGACCTGGCGCCGGTGCTTTCGAAAGATAACAAGGAGGAGGAAAGGGCGCAGCTGACGGGGATCATCGAGGAGTCTATGACTTGGTGATCTCAAGCTCAAGAATCGGAACCGCATGCATTATCACTAGTTCACCACAAAACTTACCATTCCCAAGTCAAGGCAGAGAAGGATACCAGACACAATCTTGTCTGCCACCTAAATTCACGGAACCTCCTATTCTCGTCAAGACATTATTGCGTCCAGACATTTTCACCTCGAACCCATTTCTGCCAATCTACTGAAAACAAGGAGCAGTATGGCTTCATCGACAGGCGCCAACGGGTCTGCCCAATCGGCGCCGCCAGCGGCGAGATCTCCGGCCATCCTACCTGGGCCACCTCTCGGACGTCCACCCACGTCGAACGGACTGTCCCGACATGGTCCTCCCGGTCCTCCCCCTGGGTCCGTACTCTCCATCTCGGCGCATCCCCCGCTGACCTGCACTACAGAGCTCCACCCGGACAGCAACATGTCCCCGCATACGCCTATCCACCCCGACCACCGCCTATGATGCCGCACTTCCCCGCTCCCCTCCCACCAGGATGGAGTGAGCATACCGGTACGTCCACCACCCTGGTCCAAAGCTAACATACAGCTCCTGATGGGTTCACGCAATACTACTACAACTCTACTACAAAAGACTCGACCTACATCCGCCCCACCTTCCCCGGACCATTCCCGTCTTTCCCACCCGCCGCTGCTCCCCCCCATCAAACGGCGTCAGGCCCAGCCGGCGGGAGAAAGAAGAAGGAGAAACCGAAAGAGAAAGTCGTGATACCTGGGACTGGCTGGACGAGGGTGACTACGAATGAGGGGAACGTGTTTTATTTCGAGAAGGAGTCGAAGCGGTCGGAATGGAGTGTCCCGGAGGAGATTAGGGAGGAGGTTGCTGTTCTTCAAGCTGAGGAGGAGGTGAGGCGGGTGGAGGCTGAGAGGGAGGAGAAGGAGAGGGCGGAGGTTGAGAGGATGGAGCGGTTGAAAGAGCGGGAGAGGTTACGTGAGGAGGTCGAGGAGGAAAGGAAGAGGAAAGCTGTAGAGAGGGAACGGAAGCGGAAGGAACGAGAGGAGGATGGGGAGGAGGAGGAGGAACCGGATGCCAAGGTCTCGAAGACGGATGGAGAAGGTGATGGAGAGTTTGGACCGCAGAACGAGGAAGATGAGGAGGCGTGGATGAAGGCTGTGGCTGCGGAGTTTGCGGATGCGGATAAGGCTTTGAAAGCGGAACAGAAGCGGGATAAGGAGAATCTGGAGAAGGAGGAGGAAGAGGCTGCGAAGAAGGTTTTCGCGGTGCCGGAGAAGGTCAATGTGACTCTCGAAGAGGGGAGGGCGCTCTTCAAGGTGAGGAAAGATCCTGCATTCTTTGGACCGCGTTGACTTTGACACGCTGCAGGCTCTTTTGATTGAGAAAGATATCTCGCCTTTCGCACCTTGGGATCAATCACTCCCGCTCTTTATCAACGATCCCCGCTACATCCTCCTCTCATCCACCAAGGACCGTCGCGAGGTGTACGAGGAGTACTGCCGGGATATCGGCCGAGCTCGTCGGCTCAACAAACCGACCACCCTCGTCGACAGCAAGAAGGTCGATCCCGAGAAGGATTACAAAACGCTATTACGCGAGGCTGTGACTAGTACGCGGATGAGATGGGACGATTTCCGGAAGCAGTGGAAGAAGGATCGCCGGGTTTACAGCTTTGGACGGGATGATCGGGATCGCGAGAAGGTGTTCAAGGTGCATCTTCGGGAACTTGGCGAGAGGAAACGAGCGGATGCGCAACGCGCAGAACAAGATTTCGCTGACCTCCTCAAGGAGACCGAGGGGATCACGTCGAGCTCGGATTGGTCAGAGGTCAAACGTGGCATCTCAACCGACCCGCGGTATGACGCAGTCGGATCTTCGTCCCTGCGAGGAGAATCTTTTGCAGGGTACACTCGACAGCTTGCGTCGACGAGTGCACAACCTGAGTCAGCGGAAGAGGCCGCTGAGAGCAGGGTGAGGGATAGGAAGGCCAAGGAGGAGGCGAGTCTGAGGGAGAGACAGGCAAAGATTATGGAGGTACAGCAGCAAGTGACGAAGGATATGAGCAAGAGTCGCGCCGGTGCAGGGAGAGAAGAGGCGGAGAGGCTATTTGGAAGTCTCCTTGTGGATCAGGTTCGAGATCATAAGGTGGGTCTTCTGCGTATCCGTGAAATCGGTCGTGACACGACGTAGATCCCTTGGTCCGAAGCTGCGCGGTTCCTCGAGGCAGATGCTCGCTTCCATCATCCCTCGCTCAATCCCTTCGACAAGCAGCGTCTCTTCAATGCCCACATTGGGCGGATCGGGAACAAGCGGTCCAACGCTCTTCACCAGCTCTTCGCTACCCACGCACCGAGTCTCGATACAAGATACGAGGACGTATACCCGAAACTCGTCGATGATTCGGTGGTCAAGCGACTCGCTCTCGACTCCGATGCCCTAGAGGATCGATTCAATGCGTGGCGACGAGCGACGGAGCAAGATGCTCGGCGCGAATTTGACATCATGCTAGGCGAGAACAGCTTTGTGGAGTTTTGGGGACGGATGAGGAAGAAGACTGTGGACGAAGAGGCGAGGGCGGTAAGGGAGGATGAGAGGGGGGAAGGGGAGGGTATGGGGGATGGTGGAGCTGCGGATTTGACGGTGTTGGCGAAACAGATCGATTTGGAGGAGATCAAGTCGGTGCTCCGGGTGAGCTGGGCCAGATCCGTTTGGACAGCCTGCTGATCTTTTACAGAGGGATAAGCGATATCGACAGTTTGATCACAATGCTGCTGTGCGCGAGAAATGGTTGAGAGTGGGTATCTCGCTGTAGTCGCTGTGCCCCGCTGATCAGAGCCGAAGGATTACCTGCGAAACCTGGAAGCTGCTTCTGGATCTAAGACAATCCACACTGTCGGTCAAGAAAGATGATCATCACATTATGCATTGTACCAGCATGCATGGTATGGACAGTGCAGGATATATGCAGATCGAGAATGGAGCAATCAAGATGACTGATATGCGTGGATAAGACGTTAGAAGGGATGATTCGCGCGGGGAAGTATTCCAGATCAAAAGCCGAGCGGTAGGGGTCGGGCCCCACTATAAGCCATCAACCGGTCCGAGTCGAACAGATCGGTGTTGTACTTCGCCCACCGCTCCATCGGGGTCGGTCGTTGCGGAGTCAAGGCCGGTAAAGCTCTCCAAGGTGGTCTCGATGGAACTTTGGGCGAAATCGGAAGCGGTGGCGGAGAGTCAGGAGGAAGTGGAGGAGAGTCAGGAGGAAGTGGAAGAGAGTCATGAGGAAGTGGAGGAAGGGCATTGAAGGAATCGGGAGGGAGCGGAGGTCCAGGATCATCGGGTGGCGGCGGCTGTAGCGGGATATCGGGCTCCAGTGACATGTCACTCGGGGCGGGGCTGAGGTGGGGCTTCCCATTGATCGCGGGCTTCGCTGGTGAAAAGGGCGTGATTGAGCTCGTTGACGCAGCAGGCGAGCCGAGGTTACCGCCGAAGATTTGAAGAAGATCATTGTCGTCCTCCAAATCAAGTGAGTCGTCGTGTTCGGGCTCCAGTCGGATCCGTCGACGGACCTCCTCCATAGGGCCTACAGTAACCGTCAGCTTCCGCTGATTGGGTAGAAATGCAAGATCACTTCTCCCAGCTATCCATCCTGGAGGATAGCCCCACTTCATCATCCCCCATAACCAAGGCCACTCCCCCCTCCGCCGTTTCACCTTCATCTCCTCTATCGCCTCTTCGTCCTCGTCATCATCAACAAACCACACCGCTTCCGCCAGCTTCTCGCTAATCCGACCTGGTTGGTAGCGATCAAGCAATTCCTCTCGCCGAGCTTTCTCTTGCGCGCTCGATCCGCTCGATGGGAGGTAAGGAGCTGCATGTTCTGGCATGGCATCGTGCATTGCATAAAATTTTTTTCGTGACGCATCGATCCGGACTCGATTTCGCGGGAGTGAACAATTACCGATAGTATGACCGGGTGAGCGGCAGTTCCAGCAAAGCTGCCTAGGCACGATCAGTTTGCCCCGAGGTTAACCAGTGACAAGCTGACCGTGGACGAGATGGACCAGATAGAGAAGGACCGGGTCCCGCGTCACCATCATACAATACCTCCTTGTCGCCTTCGACCCACGCTCGTCGGGGTTGATAGTCCAGCGTCCATCCGCCCTTGTCCTCATGGCCATCTCGTACACCAGCAAAATCGACGATCTCCACTTGACAGCCCGGTCGCTCCTCGCTGAAATTGCTGAACGTCCTCTCGAGCAGAGCTGCGTACTTGTCGCCTTCTTCAACCGGTATTTCCTCGCCGTACAGCCTCGCGAACTCGGAGTTGAGGAGGAAGAACGCCGTCCCGACTGGACGACGCCATGGCGATAACCTCAATGGAGAGTCCGAAGGGAAGACTTCCCCCTCTTCTGGAGGTGTCTCGATAGTATGCGGGTTGTCATTATCGGACAGAATGTGGCGTCGCTCCGGAGCCGAAAATGACTTCAAGACCGATCGGTACGGCTTGAATTCCCCTCCTCCGTCTTCCTCTCGGCCAGCCGGCTCGCTAGCCATTCCTCCAGCGAGCGCTGGATGCCCGCGCGATCGATCTTGTGCTTCTGAATCCGCTTGTCTTCGAGATGCAAAACGGGCTGCCCGACTCTATTCAGATTTGAGGATTTCAAGATGATGATTACCCACTATATCGTACTGGTATAATCTGCGCCAACGCTTCGCCTCGTTCACATCTATATCAGGAGAAGGAGATTGGATATTGAAGAGGGTAAGGTTGAATGGGATATCTCGCCGGATAGAGGCCAGCTCTTCCTTGGCGACCTTTGAAGCAACTATCATCCGCTAATCAAGGATCGGAGAGGAGGCAAACTGACCTCACATAGAGAACACTCGATGCCGCCAGTAAAGAGGGTCAGGCGAGGTAGAGGTAATCGTGGAGGCATCCGAATTTCCCTTCAAGCTGCCTTTGCGAGTCTGAACCTCTCTCGATTGCAAGCGAAAGTATAGAATTGGCATCCTGCTTACGTAAGTCAAACCCAGAAATAATCACGTGATCGACCCACGTGGACTATTCGGACCTCTCGTCAACTTACTTTCTCGACCCTCCTTTCCTCTCCATCTTCAAAGCCGTCCTATCTCATGCTCAGCGCTTCCTCTTCTCATTAAAATACTCTTGATGATAGATTGTCTCTCGTGACATGTATCTACGCATCGATCAGCACCTTCTCAGCTAATTCCCACACCCGGTCGAATCAGCCATACTTATTATTTATCGTCTGTTGTGCCATCCCTACACGTATAACAAGCCCCACGCGAAACACCACGCAGATCCTCCATCTTCCCGCCTTCCGTGAATTCCCGGCCTTCACTTCCGACATCCCGTTCTGTCCCAAAAAACCGCCTTAGCATGGCGGACAAAGGGAAGGGACAGGCTATAGTCGAGGTGGAAGATGACTCGGACGATGAATTGGCCTACTTCACGGCCAAGAAGCGTACCTATACTCGACCCATGAGTGAGCTCCCTGCTCAAGTGTTTTAACCGGCTGACGGGCACCCAGCTCCTCCCCGGCTCTCCCCTCCCAAGAACAAGTTGTCGGATGTTAGCGAGGATGATTCTGACGAGAACGGAGAGCGTCCAAAGAAGAAGAAGCGGAAGAAGAAGCGCAGTGCTCCCAAGCTGCCAGATTGGACAAGGCAGAGCTCCACCGAGATTGTCCGGAAGAGGTCGGTCGGGAGAAGCAGTACCAAAGAGAGGTGGAAGGGTGATGCGATGTGAGTGATTGAAAAAGGGTCTCAAGGGCTCCTCCAGCGTGGAAAGGCTATCAAACTGAAGTCGAGCAGAGCGATTAACGATTCCTGCGACGTCGGCAAGGGCAAAGCCTCGACAGCCAGGGCTCGTATCCAGCTCACTCCTCCACCTGAACTGTCAGAGGAACGGAAAGCAGAGCTCAGGGCAGCGATGGAGTGCGTGTTGCATCATCTCTTACCGCCCTGCACGCTGATAGCACGACAGCCGGTACTTCGCGCCTGCCCCGGTCGACCCTGTGGAGGGGAACGATCAGACTCTCCTCTCGGATCCAATCACGCCCTCCTCTTTATCCGCATCAAGCGATACTATCATCATCACCGTACGGATGGTAGCAGATCCCCAAAGGACGGCCGCAGGAGCTAGCGCGAATGCTGTAAAGGCATATGAGCGGGGGCGGCAGATCAATCTGCGGAGAGTGAGTCTTTGTCCTCCTACTGGAGTGCGCCACTGAACCTGACCTGCAGGAGCAGCCTCTATCTGTTGTCTATCATTTTCTCGCTGGGCAGCTCGGTAAACAACCGGACGATATCGTACTGGTATACAATGGACAGAAGATCTACTCGACCAGCGTCACGCCCAAATCGCTTCTAATGGCTGGCTCGGTAGAATTAGGTGGGCCAAACAAACCTCTCTCAAGGCTGAAGGTTGATCCTCTTTCTAGCCGGATACGAAAGCGGGCATTGGGATCGGCTGCAAAAGGAGAAGCAGCGAGAACGTCAGCTCCTCCTGGCTGATGGGTCGCCTTCTAGAGAGCTAGACGGTTCCGCTTCCCCCGATCCAGAACCGGTCGAGCCGATCCTCGAACCTTTCCACCAAACGAAACTGCGACTCAGCCTCCGAGGTAAATGGGGAGAACACAAGATGAATGCGGATGAAGGGGTGACAGCGGCGGTGATGGTGAAGTGGTACTGCTTGAAGGCCGGGCTGGACCCCTCGTCGGCGGAGAAGCTGAGGCTGCAAATTGATGGGGAATTGGTGAGGCCTGAGACCGCTGTGCGGGACATGGAGGTTGAGGATAAGGATCAGGTTGATATCCTTTAGTTGTCGCATACGATTCACACATGCATGCGGGTTTTCGTGTATAATCGCTTGAGACCAATCCTGTATGCACCAAAGCTACGAACATGAGAAAATCAGACGCGTGGTGGACGCGTCAATGACTTCATCGGAATCGCTGAAAGCCGAGGTTCACTCCTTCCTTTCTCTTGGCCATCGCAAATTTCCAATCTCTCGAAAGGAAAGATGATAGCATGAGCATCACCAATGGAGAAACAGCAATATGAGGTAGCGAAGCTTGGTGAGTTCTGTATGGAATGGTGCAGAGACAGTGCTGGAGCTGATCGACAGCGGAGATCGGCGTCATGCCTTCCCTTGACCCTCCCGAGCCATCCCAGGCCGACACATCCGCCTTATCCACGAGCGTCCCTGCCAACCCAGCTCGTTCCATCTATGCGTTTTGGTCGAATGGTGGAGGCCCTTCACAATCAATTCCAGCTTCAGCGCCAGCAAAGCCTAGAAAGCGTCGAAAAGCCTACAGTTCGGACACTCAGGCTAAGCTGCTGGGACTCAATGGAGCAGCCTGGAGTATCGGGAAAGGGGAGGATGGAGCGATTCTGTCTGGAGTGTCCGAGGCGGGCTTAGTCGGGGGGAAGGGCAGGAGGACTGGAGGGGAGGAAGCGGAGAGGAAGGAGATGGCCAAGAGGGCCAGACAGGGTGCTGCTGCTGTGGAGAAGGCAGCAAGGAGGATTGGGCCTCTGAGCGGGGAGGAGGGACCAGCAAGTGGAAGCAATGGTATTTCAGGAGAGCCTTCCGCTATCCCAAGTGAGTATTGACTTCTTCAGCAATGTGCCTGGAATGCTGACTTGCCCGATCACAGATCTACCTACCAATGGCGCCTCCAGTCCCTCACCAGGCAAACGAAAACGAGGCCGTCCTCGGAAGATCAGACAGCCGACCACCTCTCCACCCTCCCTGCCATCTCCCGATCAAGCCGGCCTTTCAAACGGCCACCCCTCCTCGTCCACCGATGTGATCGTTACAGGCCATCGTCTCAACCCCAATCTCCCTTCGCACCCCTACTTCTCTAGGACTGTATCCAGCTCGTCCAAAGGCGCGTCTTATGATCCGATCGATGTCGAGAGTCCGGTGCGGGCCGGACCGAGGAAGCTGATCTTCGCTAGCGATCAAAAAGCAGCCCACTCGTTCTTCGCTGCTCCCCACGAGGTGATCGCTCCCGTCGAGGTTGCAGTCAAGGGGAAAGCGGCGAAAGTGTATGCCTTCTTCGAAGCGAGTGATGCGAAGGCGGACAGTCAGGGAAGGATCAGGGATGGCTGGGGCAGGGGTCTCAAGGAAGGAGGGGAATGGGCGGCGCCTTGGACTGGAGGGATATGGCCGAGCCATGAGGGAGTCTCCGGACCTTCGAGCGTTTCTCACTGCTTGAAAAAGGCCACAAAGCACAGCAAAATACGTTCACGAAGCGATAGCAGCGGCAAGGACTACTGGGAGGGTATCTTTCGGCAGGCTTTGTTGCTAAGTAGAAATGGGGTCTCGAACTCCCCTCACCGTTCGGCCCAAAGCCTCCCTCCTCTTTGCGCACAACATCCCGCCTGGACTTCCCTGAGACACAAGACCGGCAGCGTAAATCGCGATAGCTGGTGTGAGCGCTATCGACCTCATCGAGCGGAAGAGGTTCTTGGCAATGAAATCGAAGCGACGTATCTGCGCGACTGGCTGCGGGCGCTTCAGGTGGGGAGGGGGCGAAAGGTCGTCCGGAAGCTCAAGCGACCTAAGCGGCAGCTCTTCGATGAGAGGGTCACCGACGATATAGGTCTGTTCGGCGATGCGGACGAAGAGGAGGATGAAGACGAGTTACCAGAAGCATTCGAGGAACCGGAGCTACCGCTTGGCGAGAGGCCGAACGGGTACCCGCCATTGGCGACGCGGCTTACGAACACGATCCTCCTTACTGGGCCACATGGATCTGGTAAGTCGGCGGCAGTATATGCTGCTGCGACCGAGCTCGGATGGGAGGTATTCGAAGTGTATCCCGGGATCGGGAAGAGAACCGGGGCGAACCTGATGACTTTGGTTGGGGATGTGGGGAAGAACCATATGGTGGTGAAAGGTGGATTGAAGGAAGAAACAGACAGGAACGGAGCGAAAAGGACTTTCTTTGACAAGGCTAAGGAAGGGGAAGCCGACCTTGCGAACGGAATCCAAGGGTCCACAACGGGTCTCGCAGCGGTTGGGCCAGACGACAAGAAAGGAAGCGACGAGGCGGAAGTCCGACAATCTCTCATTCTGATTGACGAGGTGGACATCTTGTTTGCCGAGGAGAATACCTTTTGGCCGGCAGTGTTGGCGCTCATCGCGGAGTCACGCCGCCCTGTTGTCCTGACATGCAATGGTGAGCGCCTCTGCCAACGTCTGATCCAGTCTGATGGTATGAAGATCCGCAATTAGTGCCTCGTGTACAATTGCCATTGCAGACGATCCTGCACTTTCAACCTCTACCGCCTCACCTCGCGATACCCTATCTCGAGGCGATCGCAAGTCGCGAAGGCTGTTTGGACATGAGTGCTCTTCCCATTCTGTACGCCGAGAGCACCTTCCATGGACTGGACATCGGTGATCACCCGCTTCCGCCGAACGGGCATGAGCCCGTGCCGCATTTCGGTCTCCGACGGGCGATCACTCAAATGCAGTTTGACCGCGGTACTCTGTCTGCACCGGACGACTTGAAGGTGGATTCGCGTGAGAAGAACTTAGGTGGTCTGCAGCGTCAGCTCGACGTAATTTCATTCGTAGATGCGTCAATCGCACCCAGGACGTGGGCCGTAATGGATGTCAGCGAGATTTGCATCGACTCGAAGTTTCGCTGACGGGCCGTGTAGATCAATGAGATTGATCGATACAACGCAACCATGGATGACGAGCTTGCGATCTCCGCACTTCTCAAGCCGGAGCTTGACGACTTTCGGCCAACCCTCCCGGCGCATGATCGGGCGAGCGATATTTCGGGAGAGCTCGTCCGCCTTTCTGGAGGATCCGTATCGCCCCAGGGGAATCTCCAGATGGCAAGGTGAGCTCGGCGTGTTGTTCTGAGTTATTGCTGATCTCCCGTCAGAATCGAGCACATCCGGTCGCTTCTCCCCGCGCTGGACCCCCTCATCCCGCTTTCATCCTACCTTCTCCCCCACCAGTCCGTGTTTACGGACTACATACCGGTCATTCAACAAATCGTCGAGGCAGATGACACCCTGGAAGCAGCCGAGGAAGCGGAGCTAGCTTTGGGAGGGAATAGGGTGAACCGGAAGACAGGCAGACCAAGGCGTCTCAACGCAGGAGTCATGGGTATGGAGGGGTGCGAGAGGTACATTGACGCGGGAGCAGGAGCGCTGTGCGCGTTGAGGGCATCGGTGTTGCATTATTGACGGTGCATATTGAGAATCATGACAAGCAATGTGATCGGTGCCTGGTGATAGCTAGTACCGGCTGTTCGGCACCTCCCCGCTCCACTACTCAAGGAAAAGGTGAATCGCCACCGGCTAACTAGTTTTATTTTGTCAAAATCCGCCTTTCGCTCGCACGTCAAACCACCTCCTCCACACTGGGCTTTTGATTTTCTCAAGGCATCAAAGGGACTTTTGGCGGTATATACAAGCAGACACCATCAACAATCAATCGACTCGACTATAAGATTTATCAAACTCAATTCCGACCACGAGCGATTTGAACCGGCTACTATTCGGCCCATCTTGAAAGCGCTTTGTTATTAAGTCTCGACATTTTCTTGGATCAAGGGAGAGAAGACTATAGTACGATAGACAGCTCTTGGAGACAGGTCACTAGGGACGCATACGGTGAGCCGAGTCAGGAAGCTCTTTATCGCTTGAGGTGTTTCCCATACTTTTTCAACCGTCGTATTAACCTCATCCCTGCTCAAATTCCAAGTCAGGCCTCCATCACTGTATTCTCGTGCGAAGCGGATCGGGGGGTCGTACGGCGTTGCCGCGGTTGTCCTCATTCAGCTGGCTCTGCAGTGTCATGTTTCATTCTAAAATCATTCATGACCCTCGACTCCCAGCCATTCTTTTGCGCATTTTCCCGCTTCGCTTACACGCGTGATTTCTCTCCGCTTCGAACCTTTGATCCTTTCTCCCTTTGTATCCTTCGTGTCTTCCACTTACCTCGGACTCCTAGCACATACTTCATCACCGGGCTATCACCATTTTCACTCCCACCCCGTCCCCTCCCGTCACCGGTTTATCACCTCATTCAATAGCCTTGTCCAAGTCGTCGCCGTCCTCCGCTACTTCAACTGGCACGACCTCGAAGCTCAGACAGCTTCTTCCCAAACCCGCGCCGAGAGAGTGCTCCGATCCCGGTGTCCCGGCCGCCAAGATGCAGCAGACGGCACCGGGCAGGAAGGGCAAGCTCCCTTGGCGCACCGCAGCGGGATCAGATACAGGCCCGTTCACCGTGGATGCTGGAGGCGGCCAGAGTTCAAGGGCATCCGGCAACGCGAGGGGACCAGACCGGCCGCCATCTGCATCGTCGTTACGACGTTCAAACCCGCCCACACCCGTCATGTCGCCGTCCGTGATGATTCATCACACCTTTCCTTATCCTCCGAACCCAGTCCAGCCCTACCACATGCCGACTGGTCCGCGAAGTCAAGAAGGGTCCATATACGGAAACGTCGACCATTCGTCCATCGCCACAACACCCAATCCCATGACACCCGTCGATCCTGCAAGCGGTCTCAGCTCGAATGGAGGAAGGCACTGGGCTGGACCGATGGCTCAGGCAACGACTCCTGCAGCACAGTATGCGGCGGCTCAACGGAATCTGACTATACCGCAGATCTCCACCACCCCGATCGAAGCGCCTCCTGCGTCATGGCGTGTAGACGCTTCTCCGAATTTCATTCCATCCTATGACTGGAACAATGTGCAGCCTTCGCTGCCCTGGGATGCTCAACATCGGCAGCAGCTTGGTGCTAGTGGAGCGTTGGACGAATCCCTTGATCCCTCCATTTTCTCCAGTCTGGCTGAGTTGATCGAGCAGGGTCAGTCCAAGGCGACCGATGACCGAGGGCATTTCGACTTCATGGGGTCCCTCGAAGCTCCCATGGCACCATTAGAACAACCCTTAGAATCGCCGGCCCATCAGTCAGGCTTCCGTGAGAGACTTTCAGACCTGCGGCATCGACAATCGAACCCCTTCCATGCGGACGGCGCGACACTACCGCTTGGCGGTGCCTCAAAGTCAGTTCATCGCAGGAACGGACCTGTTTTGGCGGATTCAGCCCCGATCGCCGCGTCGCCTTCAGCACCGCAGCATATGTCACTTGACTTCAAGCAAGCTTCTGGACGACGTCCGCATAAGTCGGTGCCGGGATCAACTTCTCTTTGGCCCTTGCCCGACCGAGCGATGGCATACGGGCAGACGCAAGGATCAGTGTCAGGTGTCGGCAGTCCCGCAGAGGTATGTGGACCTGCTTCCGAAATCTTTATCAGACTCACAGATCCCTAGATGGCCGCTGGTTCGTTTCCGCTCTCGCAGAATGGTTCCGGTCGTATAGCGGACCCGCCACCTTCCTCTCATGCTTTACACAATACCGCTGCTCCCCCGCATGCGTCCAACAGAATCGCGACAGATCTCCCGGTTTCTCCCTCACGGGCTACGTCCCAGGTGTACGACAATCAGACTGTACAGCCTGCCGGCTGGCCGTCCGAATTGAGCTTGTCAAGTCTGCCACCTCTGCCTCCGGGACTTGAAGTTGACCATCTCGTCCAATTCGGCAGTGTTGGACTTGAGATGGCTATTCGCATGGGGATGGGTATCGGAATGGGCCTCGGACAGCAAGCTCAACAACAGCAGGTGCAGACCCAGAATCCGGTCTGGACCCGAAACCTCGTCTCCACGCCCTCATCGCACCACACCTCCTCTCCAGAAACCTCGATCCCTCAAAGTGGCTCGCGTAAGCAGAATGTCGTTCGCGATATCCTGAATGATGATTTTCTCGCGGGTCGAGCCCCTACCACACCTATCACGACACCTCCAGCAAGGAGTGCGGGAGGCGTCGCGTCGTTCCCGACGTCGCGCAGACCCTCGGGAGATGTAATCGCCCACAACATGCAGGAAGCCAGTTCCCCCGAAGAGATGGCAAAGAACGACCCACTGGCTACGCAAATCTGGAAGGCATATGCGAGGGGACGGAAAATCCTGCCCAACGGGCAAAGGATGGAGAACCTGACTTGGCGCATGATGCACCTCACCTTGAAGAAGCAGGAGGAAATGGCCACCGTCAAGGAAGAACCGAAGTCCAGCTCATCTACGCCCGTGGACGGAGAACAGCGGGGAAGATCGAAAGGGAAATCGAGAGTCGTAGGATTCCAGAAGGACGACTCCCCTCAACCCGAGTAAGTTCAGCATGTCATGCAAAGATCGGTCTGATAGAGCAACAGACCTATGGACCTGGATTGGAGAACAAAAACAAAGAGCCGTTCCCGATCTCGCATGGAGATGGATTGGCGCGCGGAATCGCGCTCTCGTTCCCGCTCAGCTTTTGCCGGTGGCAATAATTTGCTCACCAAGGGATCCGAGGCTCATGCGCATAGCCTTTTGGCCCAAGGAGAGGCATCGGCTTTCGCCCATGCGGGACAGAGTATGCCACCGGTTCCGACTCAGTGGTTGCATTCGGTAGCCGACTTCTCGCAATCGCAGCCGGCAGTGATCTTGGAGTCCGAAGCCGAAACCTCTGCGCCTCGCAGACCCGGAGCGAAAGACAGCATCATTGGAAATGAGGGGTCTTTCACCCTTGACCGAGCCGTCCGAGCTGCTGGGGCTTACGACATGTTGGCTAACTCTGCACCAGCTCATGACCAGTACGGCACGATGCAGCACTCAGCCGTGCCGCTCGCAAACGGAATCGATGTCAACAGGGGCAAGGCGCAAGGTCTTCCGGGCATTGCCGGTCCAGGCTTGTATTCCGAGACGAAGGAGAACTTCCACCCTCAATACGGCTATCTGCCTCGACGTGTGCGGAAGACCAGCTTTGATCACACCGTTCGACCAGATGAGTGCCAGAATATGCCCCCGCCTGCCAACCCTCGCAAGCGCCAAGCCGACACGTCCCCGCATGGAGGGCTAAATGACCCCTTGTCTGACGGAAACGCCGGCTTCCCTTCGACGAGCTTCACGTTCAATTATCCTCAAGCCTACGATAACTTCTTTGACCTTGCCGCGGCGAGCTCGACTACCCCTGCGCCTTCGTCCAATCCTGTATCCCCCGCAAATCCTGAAGTCAAAGGTGATATCGGCAGCGAATGGACATCGCAGCCTGGCACGGCTGCAGCTTCGGCTTACGGCTCTCCCGCAGCATACAGTCTTGAATCGTCCATGCAGATGCCGACGATGGCGCAAACGACCAGTGACAACCCATTCGACTTTCAACAGCTCATGCATCTGTATCTCAACGCCAATGCCGCCGCCAGTCCGTTCACCCATATCAATCCAAGCCAAGTACTCGGGGCTGTCCCAGGAGCCGAATTCGCCTCGAGTGACGTTTCTCCAGAGAATGCTGCAACGACGACTCCAGCTGGAAGCATACGGCCCTTACCTAAAGCTGTCGGCGGCAAGACCGCAGAACGTCGAAGCCTTCCGCCTCCCCCGGCGCGTTCGAATTCATCACCCAATCTTCCGACATTGAAATTGTTGCCCATGACTCCTGCGAGAGCTCACGGCCGAAATATTTCGACGAGTGTAGCACCGGTCAATAAGGGCTCCGGAAGTAGATCGGGTCCAGGCACGCCTAATAGCGAGAGCGCGTCAGACGGTATGGCGGGTTCGATCCTCTTGACGGGTGACAGCTCTACGATCTGTACGAATTGCCACACGACCAACACACCGCTTTGGAGGAGGGATCCAGAGGGTCAGCCGTTGTGCAACGCTTGTGGACTGTTCTACGTGAGCAGACTATGCTCCTTCGTAGACCCCAAATTGACGAGAGAATTAGAAACTGCATGGTGTGGTACGACCTCTTTCATTGAAGACAGATGTAATCAAGAAAAGGTGGATGCTTTCTCGTGATGCTTGGTTCATTGCTGACATGCCTTAGGAACCGTGCTCAAGCCCCATCAAAGGAGAATGGTCCTCCTCGCAAGCCTGGCGTTAACCCTAGCGCCAAGCCTCCCATCGCCAATCCCCGCTCTAAACCGAACTCTCCCACATCCCTCGCTATATCATCTGACACTATTGGTGGTCCCAAGAAGCAGCGACGAGCCACCGATGCGGCCGTCATTCTTCCATCCCAGTCTGCCCTACTTTCCATGACCTCGACTTGACAGTTATTTTCCACCGTATAATCCAATCTTCGTTCGCATCTTCTTCTCTTGGCTAGATTTGGGCTTCAAGATTAAGATTCATAGATTCATAGACGCGTTGTATTTCGCGCTTAGCATGCGCGCTCATCATGCGTTGTATCAGGCTCAAATGCACTAGACTCGTTGGTTCCGCCTGGCTTCTGCGGTGACTGCGGACCTGCTGTACTGACGACTAAGTGCTATCGATGTAACCAAATCATGTGCGCATTGGCATCACTCGTAGCATAAGCAACGAGCCACATCGATCGCCCGCTCCGAGCCTAGTATAGCAGCCATGCCGCCCTTGATTCGTGGAGGCGTTAGGGAGCTCAGACATCGAATCGGCTTCGCATGCCTCAGAACGATGATTACGTCATAACGTCACGCCCCAGGATCCATCGAAACAGCCCTGCATCACATCAACCTCTTCCCCGGTCTCTCCTTCGTCGCGAAACTCCGTCGACCCGCACCCCTATCTCGTCCTACGGCCTGCTCGACCCACGCCAAACCCACCAACGCGAACCGCGCGAAGAAGAAAATCGGGAGTTTCGGTTCGAGTTTCCACTCGGTCGGTCCGGCCGAGGCGAAGAAGGGGTTGTTGAGGTTGTGTCCACCTTCTTTCGGTGATGATGGGAGGGAGGAGTGCGGGGAGGGGGTGGTAGGGAGAAGTGAGGAGCGGGAGGTCGGTGGTCGGGATTGTAGGGCTTGGATGACGCACTGAACGAGTATCAGCTTAGGAACCAGTATGCTCAGGGACCAGCATAAGGGGGACCCACGAAAGGGTAGATGAGCGCGAAGACTGCCATGTTGACGAGCGGAGGGCCGAAGGAGGATAATGCTGTAGCTGGCAAACCTGCAGATACGCTTCAGTAACGGGTTGTGCAAAGGCCGAACCAAACATACCGAAACCAATCATGTAAGTCGTCCTTTCCTGCATGAACGTGACCCGATGGTCTAGAGGCCACTGTTTGGAACTGAAAGTCGTCCTATCATGACCTCAGCCTGCGACTCGACTAAGTGCAAGTATACTCACTCGAAGCAGTAGAAGGAGTTGATGATGCACATATAGGTGAGGACTGCTGGTCTTCCAAGAACAGGAATGAGCTCAAGGAGACGAGTGACAAGGGTGAAATCGCTGATCAAGAGGAGGCGAGTGAGGGAGTTGAACACCCATGCTGAGGGACTAGAACTTATGGTCGTTGTGGATGTCGAGGGCGTCGAGGGTTGATGTCGATAGCTAAGACAATTCATCAGCCTCTTCCACGAGATTCTTGCTCTTCACTGACGCAGGATGCAGGAGCATTTGAGCTCTTCGGGAGATGTCAGGCGCCCAAGAAGCCTTCTCTTGTCAGCTGCAATGTTTTCTCGGACGCGTGGACGCACATTGATCCAGAAGCAGACCACAAAGACGGGCCAGCTCAACAGCACGATATACCACATTCCGATCTCCTTGGTCCGGGGAGAGGTCGGGAAGAGGGGCGAGAAGATCAGAGGGGACAGCGAGAGAAGTAGAAGGGACAGGAGGTTGATCAACCTGAGCATCAGATCAGTCACGGCTTCTGGCGCAGGAGCTGCTGGGCTAACGTGGATTTGATGACGAGTGTTCGGAGCTCGCGATCTCTAAGATGGATGGCAGGTCAGCAGCTGTATTCCAGATCAGGCGGTTCTGGCGTATACAGCGTACCAAGACTCACCCCCAGACCAGACTCCAGCTCTTATCCAACTTGCCCGCATCCGCTAATCCTCTCCTCATCTTGTCAAGTCCACCTCTGAGCACGTCCACAACCTTCCCTCCATTCCCATAATCGCTCTTCTCCCCAGCAAGTCCATCCATCCCGAATCCCCCTCCACCACCTCCACCGAGATCATACGTCCCTCCGAGATTAGGATAACTCGGCAACCCGCCCAGACCTATGTAGGACGGTGAAGCTGGGGGAAGATTGTAGCGTGCTTTCAGACCAGATGAGGATGTCGAGTAAAGGCTGGAAGATTGGCGCCGCAGAGGAGTGTAGGCTTTGTTCTTGACGGGAGGGGGAGAGGATATTGACATGCTCGCGGGAGGAGGCGCGGTATGGACGGGTGGAGGATTGGACACGGAGGTGTTGGTGATGCGTCGGTGTAGCATTCTGAAGTGTGACCGCTCGAGCTCACTCGCAAGGAGGAAAATATGACGTGAGACCGCAAGTCCCACAACATGGAGGAATTACGACGCGTAGTCCGCAGGCAATGATCATGTGAGAGCTCATCTTATGATCCAATACCCCTTTGAAGCAAATCACGTGATATCTCTCATTGCTTATCCCCCCTCTGTTTTCGACACGGCGCTTGATTCAGCGGTGAATCGACCCGTTCAAACATGTGGCGCTCTGATCGAGTCGGTGAACCGACTCTGAAACGCCGTTCCGCGTCCCTATTAAGGTAGGAAGCCCTTCAATAACGCCGTTCGGAGATGTGGCATGCAGCCAATAGGGAAATTCGGGAGCCACCTTTTCTAAACCCCGATTAACGCCGGCGGCAATGGGCGCCAAGCTTGCGTTCTGTTTTCCCTTTCGTGATCCGCATCTCTGGGCTTTCGTCGATTCTGTCATTTCACCTCCTTATTATACCACTCTCCTCTTGGGTTTTCGTGACTTTGAGCTGGATCTTATCCTTCCGCCTGCCTGCTTTGTAGATCAGTAACAGTCAAATACCTACGAGGCCGCCTTTCCTTGTCAAAATGACAAGTTCCACGCTTCACCTTGGCACCAACAATGCCTACGCGTCCGGCTCGAGCTTCCAGGCGAAGTCAAAGCGCAAGTACGCTATCGAAGATAGCGAAGATGACTTTGACATGCATGTGACCGTGGTAATATCTTCTTGCGGGTCGCATCCTCCTTGAGCCCGCTGATTGAACGAGGCAGGTGCGGGTCCATTCTCCGCCTTTGAAGCGTCGGACCACCTTCCCTCCGCCGGATCTGATGACCGACCACTCGAATTCCGCATCTGACGAGGACCAAACAATGGACATGGACGAGGATGCCGACCAGGATATGGAATCGCTTATTTTCGAAACCCACGCTTTCGACCGAGGAGGTGAAATCGATTATGGATTGATACGCAGAGGCGGTTTCGGCTTTGGTCCTGGTGCGGAGGAGGACGAGCCTGTTGAAAGCATTAGCCGTGGGCGACGAGATCACTCGAGCAAGTACCTTCATCGCGGTCAGAAAATGTCATTTATCAGGTTTCCGTCAGAATATTACCCGTCAGTCTCGGTATACCCATCTCTTACCCCTCACCCGCACCCAAGCCACTTCACAAACCTGCCACCATACACCTCTCGCACGGCGAGTTCCGCCTCTTCACTGCCCTTAGCCCACAATCGTCCGGCCTCACCTTGGTCCGCTCAGCCCTACTCCACCACCCTTCGAGCGCCAATCCCAATCCGCGGTCTGCTTCAACCAGCCCTCGCCACTCCTGTCTCCGCCGACGCGAGCGACATAGAGAAGGCGAGGGCTCAACATGGTTCTCAATGCAAGAGCATCCCGAAGCTCGTGATGAGCCTGCATCCTGATCCGATCACCGGGGAGAAGTCGATGTGGAGTATCTGTGGGGATTGCGGGGCGTGTGAGAAGGCTGCGTAGGGATGAACGGGCCTCGCTCGAAGGGTGAAGCCGAGGCGCTCGTCTTTGTAAAAGGAGCCTATTCAGGTTGCTGTATGTTTACCGCTAGTTGTGCATAAGTCGAGTACCGCATGTAATATGTGTCCGTGTCTTGAAGCGATCATGACTCTGAAGCAACCCTGATTAGCCTGTGTCTTGACTGTTCCAGGAGAAGTGCCCACCGTCCAAGTCCTCTGCCCGCTTCCTCTTCCGTCTTTCCCCTTCTCCCAGAGGCTCGGGATCCGTAGGATCATCCCCGACATCCTCTCCATCGCGCATCATCCCATCCTCGAGTCCCGCCAAGAAAGCCTCCGCGTCTCCCCAATCTCCGTCCCCAACTCCCTCTCCAGCCGCATCATCATCGCCTACATCAAGCTCCTCTTCCTCTTCCTCTTCCTCTTCCTCTTCCTCTTCCTCTTCCTCTTCCTCTTCCCCCTCCTGCTCCTCCTCGTCATTCTCGGCATGACCGGGAACCACCTTTTCCGCCTCCCCATTGACAAACCGAAACCGACTCGCCATCCCCACCCTCTCCTTCTGCTCTAGCTGCTCCTGCTGTTCCTCCACAGCCCTCCTCGCCTGCTCCTGTGCGGCCCCCGCGGCGGACGTGCTGGGCAGCTGACGTTGAGATGACGGTATGGAGGCGGTGATGAACCGTTTCGCAGAGGCTTGGTTGATGGTACGTGTCCTCTCTGCTCGGCACCCTGTCTTCAGTCCGAGAAACCGGAAGATGGAGAAGGACATACTTTGTTCGGGCTGCTCGATCGCCTTAATCTTGGCGTAATAACCCTTGATCCGGTTCTACCGATCTCATGTGAATCACTAGAAGATGAAAGCTGGTAGGGGAAGACGCACCAGCTCGGAGGTGACCTCATGTTCGGCCGGATCCAAACCCTGCATCTTCAAATAGACTTTCACCCATCAGCCCCCTCCTGACCAGAGAAAACTGAGCAAAAATACCCCATACGAGATCGTTAATGGCGTACGCGAGCAGGATATCCATCTTTGCGCGGTCCAACGTGGTGAGGGACTCGAGTGTCTCGGGCCATGGTCGGTTGTGCAGTGAGGAGAGGGCGGATTCGAGGCTACTCATGGAGGCGGTGAGGGAGGAGAGGGTGGTGATGGGGTCGACGGTGGAGTCCGACATTCTGAGTCTGCTCAGGTAGTCGTATATGTCGTTGAGGAGCTGAGAAACAGGTCGGGGAAAGCGGATTCTGAAACCTGAGCTGAGCACGTGATCTTTACAGCCGAACCTCTAGAAACCCCCCTCTTGGATTTCCATTCCTGACCCATAGCGAGGTCCATCCCGTCTCCCCTTTCTCCCAGGATGTCGGACACAGACTACGTCCTTCTCGAATCCGCAGACCGATACACTTTTGTCGTCCCCCGTAAAGTCGCGTGCGCAAGCGGGGTCCTGAAATCGATGCTCGACGAGGAGGGCGAGTGCTCCTTCCCCTTACAGTAGACGCCCCACTGATAACTCGATCAGCTGCATTCTCGGAAGCGCAAAAAGGTGTCTGCAAGATCCAACAACGGTTCGTCCCCTGCAGATAAACGCCCTTGTACAGATGAAGACCGGCTAGAGACTGACTGAAGGGTACAGCGGTGTGATCCTCCTCAAAGTCCTCGAATACCTGGCGTACAAGGTACAATATGCAGAGTTCAATACTGAGGACATCATCGATGACTTTTCGGAACAGATCGATCCGTACATCGCGCTCGAGCTGTACGTCTCTCCGAGTTCACTTGTGCTTCCCTCGAGCTGATCAAGATAGGTTGACCGCGGCGGACTTTCTAGATACTTGATACAGTGGGGGCTCAGGAACGATATGTGATGAGATGATGACCTGCATGAAATACCCTTGCTGGGAAATCTACTCGAGTCGAAGAGCTCTACTCGAGACTAGAGCGTGATTATCGCAGTCGGCGTCATCCGCATCGAAGCGGCCTTATCGCTGTTAATTTTTTCCCCAATGCAGCGCAGCGCAGTTCGGAATGGTGCTCAAGTCTGGTGGAAGGAGACTTGAGCAGCTCATCAAGCGCGTATGCAGCAGATAGCCGAAGCATGATGTCATAAGATACAATCGTCAACAAATCCCAATGCGAGAACCTCAAACAAAATCCGCCACTCCAACAACGTGACAACGTGAATGCTTGCAACGACAGCTGAAGACAGATGACTTGTGGGATATACTGAACGAAACGATGCAAGAGCCAATGAACGACACATCCGTAACTGAGAACCGAATCCGTCGAGATGAGGTGGGGTAATCGATGAATGCGTATCCCTCACAGCCATGAACCACTGGCCGACGCTTCCGGATGATGAACCATGTACCCTTGACCAAAGTCCTGAGGAGCATACACGTCGTGACGATGAACGAAATGCGGAGCACCATAGTGCTTGTTCGGCATCGTCGCGTAATGTTGCGTGACGACGGCCGAAATGACGCCATAGTCCGTATTGGGAAAGACGCCACCCGATTGGCCATGGGCGGGTGTGATAGGGGTGAGGGGAGGGATGGTCATGGGCATGGGGATAGAGCCCGGTTCGCCAGAATCGGACATGTCAGGTGAGATGGTCATGCCGGACATGGAAGTCGTAAACGGGGCGAGCGAGGTTTCAGAGCGTTGGCGAGAATGGGTACCGTTGCTGGACGTAGAGGGCGAGTGAACGGGTGAGTATGCCTCGCCGATGATCGGGGTGATCCCAAAGGCTGAGGCGGCAAGGCTCGTAGGGCGGGAGCGACGATTGCCTACCTGAGTCGAACTGGAGCGGACGAGTTGGGCGGGACGACGAGGAGAGGGACTGGAGCCGTGATACGAATTTTGCCGCTGCAGATTGAGCGGAGAGGGTCGTACCAGCCGCATCGCCTTACCAGAAGACGGCGACTGCATACCAGGCTCACCCACGAGCTGAGGCGACGACTGGGATCTTTGCCGAGATCCCGGCGTCATGTCGAGGTTGGAGAGATCAGGCTCTGATTTGATCTGCATCATGCGATTTGGGGTATCCATTGGCACAAAATTTGGGCTCGGCTGGTATATCTCCTGACTGCTTGAGTCGGAGGACGATAGCGTCGCGGCAGACTGCGAGCGGGAAAGCACCGCCGAACCGTTCATCGGGGACATCATGGGGTAGGGCTGGTTTGTATACGGGTAGTAGCCATAGCCGACGTGCATGGGTGCCGTCGTAGGCTTGCCAGCAGCCTTTCGACGGTCCTTGAACTGCCAAAATCAGGCTGGTTCGCTGAGCATTTCATGAAACACACCTTGTCCAGCCATTTGGCAGAAGCCTTGAAACGCTCCAAGGGGAAACCGATCTCCCTCGCGATAGCTTTGGCCTTGTCACGAGCAACATTGTCCCTAACATCCAGACCGTTGGCGATCTGCTGACTCCACCAGTCGTCCATTCGCTGCTCAATGGCTGGGAAACGGCCCCCAACGGCCTTGAGTGGTTTCGGAATTGCCGGTAACTGGACCTCCTGAGGTTGCGTCCAGCGGTGGGCTGACAAAATAATCTTGCTGATGGTACTCCGGTCGACACTGGAAGACATCAGCTTGATTCATCGCGTCATTTACCACTCACCCATATTGCCTCGCAATATCCTCCTGCCTAAGGGAGCTGTTCGCGCGATGAAGCTCAACGATGTTGCGTTTGTCCTCGAAAGTCAGCTTGACCTTCGGTCGAGCTTGTCGGAGCTCGGATGAAGTCGAGCCTGAGCGAGCGATAGACGCGGCAGACGACGACACGCTTTCGGTTGGCGAGCCGTTTCGACTACGAGGGCGAGGTCCAGGAAAGTCGTATGGCTGAAGTGGTTGCGTGTAGTACTGGCCGGGTGGTGGATAGATTTGCCCGCCTAATCCAGGCTGCATGTTGACGTACTGTGGCATGGTGACGAATCCCGACGGGTCATGAGGCGAGCCGTTCGAGTAGGCGTAAGACTGTGGAGGCTGAGGCTGAGGCTGAGGATAGAACGCCTGTGATGGATCGATGAGTTGATGCTGTTCTGAGACGGATTCGGGAAACGCCATCATGTTGGGTTGATTGCTGAAAGTGCGGAAAGGAGACATGAGAGTTCGATGTGATTGGGATGATGCTCGAATCGTCTCGTCGCCATGCACGTTGGGTCGACAAGGAAGTGAGGAAGGTTGGATGGGATGTTGCTTATCTGATATGACCGGTGTTCTGTCGTCCTCCATCCTCAAAGCGGAAGGCGTAGAATGGTCAATCGGGGCCATGGGCATGTACCCGTTTTCGGCGGAATAGTCGCCATATGCGTAGGCAAATGTCTCGTCAATCGATGCGGGAGGGGCAGAGGCGCTGCCATGCATGTCGTATGTCAGATCGTGAAGACATGCTGAACCGTGAGGAGAGTTGGGAGAGGTGTGATTGTACGCGTCGTGATTGAGATACGCTGATGGAGAGGTGAAGTCGAGCATGGAGGTCTGTTGCAACGCATGTCGGGTGGGCGTGAGGGAGGAGGGAGATGAGAGCTGGTCGGGTGGAGATGTGTAGTCTGATGCTGTATGAGTCGTCATGATGTATGCAATGCTGAGGGAAGTCAGCGAGCTGGCAGGGATTGCGAGAAGGGGAATGTGGTTTCTTGAACCTGGACTCACCTCAACACACGACCAGCCTAAACCGCAGAAGTGTCGAGATCTGACTGCTTTGTTCGCAACATGGGTTCGAACCTGTCACGAGAGAGCGTTATCAACTGCAGTTTGGGTCGAAAGGTGGTGAGCGCACTATTGCAGATGAACCTATCGTCGAGTAGGCGCACCAGTGTAGTCACGCAGCAGCTGGAGTGGAGTCAGTGGCCTGCTCGTACTTCCTGCTCGAGAAGAGCACATGGCCACCCAGCCAGCATAGACCGGACAGAGGAAAGAGGCCAAAACTCACCTCGTCCTTTGACCCTGGCTGTTGAGCTCGTGACCCTGATCACCGAGAGCTCCCAAGGTGGCAACAACTTCTTAATCTAGTTCTCGTCGCGCTTGACGATTATAAGGAGATCCAAGGAAGCAGAAAGATAATTGTCTATGAAGGAACGATCCCCATCGAAAGTACGTCCGGGAGCGGCTCCGGGTGGGACTGGGACTGCGTAAAGCCAAAGCCTCAAGTCTGAGTGATTTGGGACCATCCGATGGGATGTTTCAGGGAATCCAAATACGCCCGTAGAGGCGTACTTTTTCAAAACTAAGCAAGCCCGACCCTTGAGAACGCTAATCGTATGGTATTCGTACCTGTCCGGGGACGCGTGACAAAGGCTTCTGCCACGTAAAATCAGTACCCTGTCCGTACCCGTTTTGCGGAACACCTTTCAGGCAATCTGGGAACGTGCTTCAGGCTTCTCACGCTCGGCATCCGGGATTCTACATGAAACGTCATGATACCGCGTCGTGATCTGCACACCGCCCTTCAGCACCAGCCCGAACCCCCGAAACTGAGAGCTCAAACAGGATCCGTAACGTGTATCATATATCAGCAAGGTCCCATTTCATTCCACAGGCCCAGTCTTTGCGGAACGACTTCTAGATCCACAGGCCGAGCACGCCATGACAATCTCGTGGGACTCCGGTTGCATCGGACGGGGAGTGATAAACCGTCCGTCACACCAGCCATTTGTTTCTCACCACTCGGAGACGGAACCTTCACAAGCCGGAAATTCGCTACCACCCGAACACCCACGATTAATCCATTTCAGCGGAAGGCTTCAAAGGCCACGTTTTCAAAAGCAGCGTTACGACTTCGTAAGGTTGAGGGTTGTAACCGCTACTATGATAAATCAGGGAGAGCCTCGGCGGGTACAATTTCAGTTTCCGAAAATCACGTTTCGGAAAAGATCAAATCATACGCGCCGTGAGAAGAATTTCGGAGGTTGTCAATGCCGAGAAATGACGTCAGGATCCGATTAGGTATATCCCTTTCCAACGGCTGAACAAAGCCGAGCCAATCGGAAGCCACGAGAGTCGAGGACAAGGAGGCACAAAATAGCCAGGTCACCTCGGGTGGGCTTTAGCGACGTTCTCCTGAGTTACAAGCTAGTAACTAGTGCGGCTATAGATTGACTCTCCCACACGCTAGCGATGATCGAGATCGGCTTACGACGTATTGGATATCGAGGTCAATTCTGGCTTTTCGTCCCGAGAAAACCCTCGACCGCGTGTCCAACATCACACCATTATGATGCGACGCGAGATGCGTCACCAAGCTAAACTGCCCCGGCCGGGTGCTTGTCACATTCACTGAAATCGGGACATGCGGATGTGATAGGCATAGAAGCATTGGTTGACATGCGCTACGAGCAAAGGACGATATGGACTGGTTCTGAAGAAGCGCAAAAATCGGTACATAGGTCAATAAGCGAAGGAATCGAAGGGTAGCTGCGGATCCCATGGGTCTCTAGGTAACGAATCAAGGCGTCAAGTATCGGTCAAGGCTCAATGATAAGCGCTGATAGCGGCGAGATACGTCTTTCCCGACTCGCTACATTGACTTTCAACATAGAGCCCACCTGAGCTTGATGGGAGAACTCACCTGAGCTGCCCATCCTTCATCATCGGCCAAACATCCCCCAAGCCCGCGCCATTCGAGTACGCGTACCCGGCTACTCTGGAATCGGACTCGAAAATACCCGACAGCCCCCATTAGCTCCCGGAAGAAGGGTCTCGAACGAGCTCACCTCGGTGATCCACATCGGTTTCCCATAGGTATTCCAATAATGGTCGAGGTCGGCATGAATCCCGTCCGCCGAGTTCTTGTTGATGTGCAGTTTGGTGGTCTCCCATTGCCGCGAGATTTGCTGCGAGAAGGGGATGAGCCAAGTCTCGGCGGCTTGATGGCACATGGAGGGGAAGGATAGGAGGGAGCCGGCCGCGCCGTGCGGTGCGATGAGGATGTGCCAGATCCCGGCGGCTGGATGGACCCCATCAGTTAAGGATCTTACTGATAAGAGAACCCGACGAACCGGTGCCAACATCGATACATGCGCTCCTGACGCAGTGCAATCCGGCTCTTCGAATCCCAAGAATAAGGCGGACTCCCAGTTCATCGCCTCGAAATCGCTCATCCGAGAGGAGTCGGTACCATCCACCGTGCCGGCTCCCCATAGCATTGGGACCGTTATAGGTGTCCCAGAGTGTCCCCAAGGATTGGCCGACCAATCTAAACATCCCCGTCAATACCTTGGCTGATCAGTCCTCAAGAGAAGGACGCATCATACCACCACCCGATATGGTCCTTACAAAATCGTACGCGTCCCCAGCATGGGACGACGATCCGAGCGATACCGACAACCGAGATCCTACTGACGGTATCAACCGATGAATTACAGGCGCACTCGAGCCAGACGTCGGAAATGCGGATCCGTCGGTTGACATGTGGTACGAGTGACATTTCTGAGGGGCTCGCCTGGATACAGGTCGGCAGCTTTCGCTCCAGGAGATCATCGCCTCCTTGGCGGGGTTCTCGCCGGCTTGCTCGAAAGCTATGCGGCGGTGCCGCTCATGCTGGGGGGAATGACGGTCATGTTTGCCTATTGATGGTAGAGCGATAGATGGCAAGAGAACCAGCAAAGCGAGGAGATTGGACGAGGTGATCATGGTGGTCTTCCGATTTGGCGCCGTGATTATCGATAGCAATTTAGTCGTTTCTCAAGAAAGCAACCATGCCAAGCGAGAACAGGCTTCGAGCGACCGCTTGTAGATTTAATTACTTTGCGGATTCCCAAAAGGACTGGGTGCACTCATGTCAGCCCAGGATTGGAAGCGTTTCCGGAAAGGGCTGGAGGGGCGAAACAGCTGGAGCTCGATGAGTGATGGGACGAGGCTCTGACGGACCCATTTGGAAGCCGGAACTACCTCTCAGCTTGACTAGATTTGCGATGTTTCGGACACTGGTGAACGGGTGAGCGGGTGATCAGTACTCGAAAAAAGGATGCGGATGCTATGCTATGATCACCCAGCACCCAGTCTCATCGTGCTGGAATCCGTTATCCTCCTCGAACCTCCGCCTCCTGGAATCGCTGCCTCCCTAGATCCACCTCAAAAGACTCAACGCGCCATCTGTGCCTCTTGGTGGGACACTACGAACCCCGGTAGAGTTAAACGTGCTTCGACAGGACATACAGTACCGTCCAGGAATCTCGATTGTTTGGTTCCAGGCACGCCTGCCAGCGGAAAGTATTGAATATAGCGTACCCCTCCTCCGCCTAGCAGCCAAATTCGAATCATTCATCAAGTTCCTCCATCTACTATGCGGCCTTATCCTGTCCGGTACTGGCCCTGGCCAACAGCTCCTAAGCGCCTCTCGTGACACCGCTGCTCAAGTCCGACGGAGGCATCCGCCCCATTGCGGTAGGGGAGATTATTTATCGCACATGGGCGAAAGCTATGCATACTCCATGCCAACTTCCGCCCCGACCAGCTCTCCCCGTGTCAGGCCGGCTCCAAAGGAGGGGTCGAGCCAGTCATCCTCTCAGCCCAGCTCGCGATGGAAAACGGCCTATCGCGAAGATATTCTCATGTCACGTCACTCGATTTCTCCAACGCCTTCAGTCGCGAGATCTCGCTCGAGGCCTGCGCGACTGGTGCCCCTCGCTGTACTTTGTGGGACCAGTGGGCGTACGGAGCTCGAACAAACCTGGTCATAAAGGACCCGTCCCTCCCCTATCGCACCCTGTCCTCCGCTCAAGGCATCCGCCAGGGTGACCCACTCGGCCCGCTGTTCTTCTCCCTGGCCGTAAGACGATCTCTGGAAGCATTTGCAGCCAGCCTCGGACCCGACCACCTCATGCTGGCATATCTAGACGACATCTACATCCTCGGCCCCGACGACTCAGCCCTGTCAGCTACGCAGGTTGTCTTCCACTCCAGCTCGTCACTGACTCTCAATGCCGGGAAGAGCCGATGCTATCCGCTGGCTGACGTCCGCCTACGGGGCCTCCCCATCCTCGGCAGCTGTATCGGCCCAACCGAAGCCCGACACGAACTCCTCCAAAGCAAGGTGGTTCGGCTAGTCCCACAGCTGGACCAACTGGGCAAGCTCCCCCGCCAACACGCCCTCCTCTGCCTGCGACTATCCCTGCAGCAACGCCTCCGCCATCTCCTCCGCACCCTACCTTCTTCCGACATCCTCGCAACTTGGCAAACGCTCGACGAAATCATCTGGAACGATTTTCGGCGGATACGTGGGGGACCAACCCTTCCAGCCGAGCTGTGCCAGCGCGATGACACCCTCATCTCGCTACCAGTGCGGTACGGAGGATAAGGCATGAATTCTCACGCGTTCGTGGCCCCTTTGGCGTGGAAGGCGTCCTCGGACTCCGCTCTGTCCATCCTCTGCACACTGTCCCCCAATTTCGAAGTCCCGTCGGAAATCCGCTCTCAACACGAGCTGTGCAATGAAGCCCACAAATCTCCAGTATACTCGCTTCTCCTACCGCTTTCACTGCTCGAGCGCGCCGTGTTTCTAGACAACGCCTCCCCCCTTGGACGAAGCTGGTTGGCCACCCTTCCGACCCAGCCACTTCTCCGCTTACCAGCTTCGAGGTAGCGGCGAACTTGATGATCCGATCCCTCATCCCTGGGATGCATGCCAGTTGCCCCCGGTGCAGGCAGCCGTTCTCCATTGGCCACCACGAGATTTGCGAGAAGGTCTACCGCTGCTTGCATGTTAGCCGCCACGACCAGGTCAAATTGGGGCTTGCCGCAGCCCTGAAGGCAGTCCCGGACATCACAGTGGAAGTGGAGCCCAGAGTCCCCCTGAGCGACTTGATCCCCGGCAGCAGCAACCCCCAACGACGGAACGACATCCGTCTCACCGGATCCGCGGCTTCGGGGATGACCTCTGCCGATTTCGACATCACCATCACCTCCCTCTGCGGTAATGTGGCAGTAAAACGCCTTACCTCCCCAAGGCACGACGATCCGCTCGAGAACGTCCATCAGAACGTGCAGAAGCGGATCGACGACTGGCTCGACCCACGGCGGGCCGTAAAGTTCCAAAGCCTTAGGCTTTCCACAGCCTCCTCCACGAATCTTATCCCCCTCGTCTTCAGCTCTGGAGGCTGCACTGACTCTGCCACGGCTACCACCCTTCAAGATTGGAAGCGCCTCATCGCACCTAGCTCTTACGGATACATGTAGAGTAGGATATCGGTAGGATTGGCGCGAGCCAGAGGTCTGGCATTCGTAGAGTGGTCATCGATCTGCCACCGTGTGTACCCCAGTCTATTACCGATTACGCAAGCAAGCTCTCTGGGATGTCTCACCTTCGGGTGTTTAGTGCAATGGTTTGAACGCCTATAGGAAATCCGAGTCCAATCCCGGGATATCCAGCTTTTGATAAGGTCTTCCGTTCGAATACCAACAGGAAAAATCTTGGTGTCGTCGATACAAAGTGTCGAGCGCCGCGCTCGAGCAAGAGTCGTAGACCTGGAATGAATGCATTGCGAATGGCTATGTCGACTCCTAAGGGCTATGTGTGTTTGTCTATGGTCTCACTTTCTCAGTACACCAGAGGAGCTCTCCTCGTCCAGCTCGTCATACGTATCGCTACCACCCGCCAAGGACTCCTCGCTCACAGTCGCTGCCCTTTGATAAGCCACGCCAAGGGACGTCTCAGTCCTGCTTGACGACGATGAAGATCCTCTAGCCATGGCGGAGGATTCTGCAGCGTGTGTTTTGGTAGGCGGGGCAGGCTTCTGGGGGTTAAGGTTGTCTCGGTAAGGATCGGGATCGAGGGCATTTGGCAAGCCCTGGTTGAACAACGGTGTCAGACATGCATGGAGCGTGTCTTCCTAGAGCAACTCACCGAAAGGGATCCCGCATCTGGCACGCGGTCGATGGGCGAACGATGCCGGTCGGTGTAGCCTGACTTGACCCGGTTGTTGGACGTGGACTCCCTGTCGCAGGAGTCAGCTCCTTGACTCCGGATGATCAGATCTCTCGAGCATCGAAGCGCCGGAAACTGCATATCCCGAGCGCGACCATTGCTTGCGTATGACTTACCGGATCTCAGCCCGCAAATCCTCGATGCTCCACCAATTCATGCTGCCAAACACCACATTCCTCCGCCAGAACGACGAGCCGGGTAGCGAAGTATCAACCGGACCGAGCATCGCATGAGCGTGTAGGTGACGATGAGGTGATTGCGGGTCCTCTGGTTGTGTGTCAGTCTGTACCAGAGAATGGCGTGGCGGAGGACATGCTCGTGACGCTGCCGACGAAGCCGACCCGCAGATCCCCACTTTGACCACCGCTATCCCGTTCGACGTCGGTCGAGCTGCCAGATGGACTCGACGATGGCAGTTTGAGAAGCCGGTGTGAGGTCTCGAGGATAAGGGAGAGCAGCGGCACATCGGCAGGACCCTGACGATACGGTGTAAGCCCGATGCGCGGACCAGACAGCATTATCGATGCTGGATGGAGCTCGGGATGGACTTACAAAGTCATACACCGACTCCAGATGCCGGTTGAGCACCACGATTAGATGTCGTCCACCACTACACAACCTCTCCTTCCCCCTCGCAGGGTATACCGTGATCTCTGCATCCTGGTATAGGATCTCTCGTCCCGTCACCGTGGTCTTCCCGCCATCAGCTCCTGTCGGTACTGGTTGAGGATATCGCGCTATCGCGTAGGGATTGAAGAAAGCGGTGTCTGGATTCGGTGAAGGCAAGGGTGAGGCTGAGGGCGATAGATCCTGCGCTGAGGGCGATAGCTCCTGCGGGGCCATGGTCGATGAGGCTTGTGCGACGATGCTACAGAGGACACATCCGGGATGGCGCGCGCTCGCTGATGACGATGAAGGGGTAGGGTATGCTAGATCGGTTATCCTGCGAGCTGACGTGGATGATCGAGGGGTGGCATCATCGTATGAGGAGGAAGGCTGAAGGGAGGCTGTGCAGGTCTTGTATGCTGTTTGACTGGGTCGTGATGATGCGGATGGTGATGGAGGCGATTGAGTGGACATGTCGACGTTTCGACGTTTCCTGATGGCTGATTGAGACGAAACCAACGACCAACGACTGGCTGATTCGATGGAGCTTCGGAAATCATTCAAGAAAGCAGTGAAAGGAGGCCGCAGAGCTCATGTCGAGACCTTTGGAGATCGCAGCACACTGCAGTCGATCTTCCAGCCTCGTTCGATCTTCCAGCCTCGTTCGATCTCTCCAGCCTCCTTCCGATCCGCGGCGCAGCTGGTTTTAGGCGAGATATGGTTCTAAGTTCCTGGCGGAGGATGACTCACGTGGCTGCTCTTTGGCTTTTAAACCGGTCTGTATAGCGAGACGAGATCATTTCAGCACCTCCTCTGACCAAATTGGGCCAACGATGATCCGCAACAAGTCCCGCCCGACGTTCTCGAGCGCCGAGCTCGAGTTGCAGCTCTCTCAAGTTCGCTACACCTTCCCCTTTAGCTTGGAGTAGCTGATCCTCGCAGGTCACCCTCGACCCCTCCTCGTCCACGTCCGAGAACCTCGAAGCGCTAGCTCCTCTGGTCAACTCTATTCAAGAAAGCGATAGCGAGCAGCTCTACCTCCGGAGTCTCGATACCTTTGTGGAAGAGAAAGAGAGGGAGATTGAGAAGATATGTGAGGGCAATTACGAGGTATGATCCACGTTACCGACTATCAAGAGGAAGCTGATGGCAGTGGTATAGGACCTTGTGTCCTCGGTCTCGACTCTCTTGTCGATACGACAGGGGACTATCCACTTGCGGAGACGGATCGGTGAGCTCGACGGACAGATGGGAGATGTCGGTCGAGGATTGGGGGAGAAGGTCCACGCTCCCTATCACGAGATGACCCTTTGAGCTTACCGCCTTGCCGCACTAATAGAAACGAGCGCTGCTAGAGCAAAAGAAGGTCGCAAGGAATATGGATGATGCTATCGAAACGCTACAGGCGTGTTTGCGATTGCTGGACCTTGTTCATCGAGTGGGCGAGATGATACGAGAAGGAAATTACTGGGGAGCTCTCCGGGTGGGTCTGCAACAGCTTCCTATGTATCAAAGGCTAACGATCGCAACAGTCTTTAGAAGACCTTCTCCATTTGCCGCCTCCATCGATATCACAAACCCCTTTCTACGCCCACCTTCTTTCCTCTCTCCCCTCGCTTAGGCTATCAGTCAAAGATGCGGTCACAGCCTCCACCAAATCCTGGCTTTTCGACGTCCGAGAGAGCGGAGCGAAGGTCGGTAAACTCGCTCTCGAGCAGATGGGTAATCGGATCAAGAAGTGGAGGACGATGCGGGAGAAGGAAGGTGGAGTGCGGTTGGCTTGGGTTGGAGGGGCCTTGGAGCTGATGAACAACGAGCGGGTCGAGTGTGGGTATTATTTGGTAAGACAGCGATGGTTCGTAATGCTGACAGTGTCTTATAGTTGACGCATTAGATAACGATGAGATACAAGTCGACTTCCGACCTTTGTATCAGTGCATACATATCTACGAGGCTTTGGATTGTAAGCCGGAGCTACAGCGGAATTACCAGGAAGACCGGAAGGTGCGTCTGCCTTTATTCGCGGGCAGTGCTTGTGCTGATGATCATCTTGCAGACCCAAGCCACTTTGATTCTCGCCTCTCGTCTCTCAACCACCCCCGAAACGCTGCTCAACATCCTGCCTCTCCTCATGCAGGAGCTCGTCGGCTTCTTCATGATCGAAGCGCATGTTTTGCGCACCATGCCAGACTTCCGATCACAACGAGATGTCGATGAGCTATGGGATGAGATGTGCAGACGAATAGTGGAGGTCATGGGGCAGGGCCTGAAGGGATGTGGGCAGCCACATGTGTTCTTGGAGAGTAAGACGAATGTGCTGCTTTTCGTACAGACACTCGAGGTGAGCGAATCGGTCGGTCGAGGAAGAGGACTGATCAAGCAGGGATATGGATACAATATCACCGAGCTGAATGGACTATTGATCACGCTGTTCGAGAGATACTCGAAGCTGCTCTTGCGGAAGTTCAGCGCAGACTTCGATGAGGCAAGTCACATGCTCGCCTGGGGACAGATAGCTGACCTGTGGATGCAGATTGTCTCCAATGATGACAATCAGCCGATGTGGGTGAATGATCAGGATGAGTTCGATCAGGTGTCCGGGGTGTGCTGGCTCGCCACAGGAGAGGCGGAGTCTCTAGCAATGTGAGGCGAATGACTGCTGAATGGCGGGACACTTACTGACGTTTACATGTTGTAGGCAAGGCTTCCCCCAGTCAATGCCGTTCTCTCAGACATACCCAATGTGCTGCATCAATATCCGCAATTTCGTCGACCAATTTTATCAATTCACCGATGGCGTCGCGCAGCAACATCTCGACATCGATGAGGTCTTGCGGAAGGTAGGATTACTTTTGATAGACTTGTTGTGAACCGCAACTTATGAGTGATAGTCTCTGGACGATCTTTTGACCGATCATGTCAGCGCACAGATCGGCAAGCGATTACAGGGGATGTCGAATCTCTCACAGATAGCTCAAATTGTGGTCAACTTGGAGCATTTCAGCACTGCGTGCGACGAGCTAGAGGGAGTCTTGATGAATCTGAGGTAAATTACTTCGCTGCTGGCAAGACGTCCTGGCTGACATTACCACCAAGGGCTTCGCAGCGGGGCGGTCCGGTCCATCTGTTCTCATGCCAATCATTCGCCAAAACCCTGGCGACCGCGGAAGGCCGAATCGATACGGTCATCGCTTCCAAGCTGGAATCCTTCTTCGAACTCGCCGAGTACAACTGGATGCCCGCACGGCCACAGTCTACCACGTCCGACCCCAGCACCTACGTCTTTGAGATGATCACCTTCCTCACTGCCTATGTCGATTCGGTACTTATCGGACTGAATGAGGCGATCAAGACGAGGGCGTATCAGACTGCGCTCACTAGGATCAACAAGTGGATGATGGTGAGTTGCCATTCCGTCCTGAGCTGACGAAATAGGACACACTGTGCGGGAAGGCGGTAACCAGGTTCAACGAGATGGCCCTAAGGAGCGTTCTGGCTGACGTCAACTTCGTCGAGGCAGAGATCAAGCGGCTCGGGAAGTCTGAGCTGGACCACGTTTTCGATGAAGTTAAGCTGGTGAGCTGCGTCGCCCCCTTGATTACCCAGGCTGAAAAATGGTCTTCAGACTATCAATATCGTGCTCTCCGATGCGGTCTCGGCATATATGGAAACCTCGATCCGCCAGATGTCATACGCCGCAGTCAGGCCGATCCGACTCGCAGTCATCCTCGTGAAGTTGGGTAAAGGTGCAGCGGCGGCTGGTGGACCGGCAGCGATGGGCCAGTCGGATCGGAGACGGAGAGAGGCGGATGAGGTTGCGAAGCTGGCTAACAAGTGATCGAGAGATGCACGCTGGCATGCCGCTCGAAAGTCCTCGGGAAGTCCGTCTCTTCTGTCGATGGGATGCGTGAACCTAGCTCTCCTTGAAAAGGTGACTGCATTCAGCGCAGATACGAGCAATCCTCATGGTGCACTTCCTTGAAAGAGGGGCAGTCACAAGGGAGCTTCCTGAAAATTCAGCGATAACGGCGGTTGAAAATCGAACAGGCACGATCTATAGCATCCGCACGACGGAGGAACTCCCTAGCAGGTGGCATCATCCATCTTAGAACCGAGCTTCATGATCACCCGACGACTCGCAACTACCGTCTCAGCCGGTAGCTCATCACCACGCAAGATCGTCCTCATCGGCGCTGGCTTCCTTGGTGAATACCCTGAACGGTTGAAATCTCATCAAAGCTGATCATCACCAGGCTCATACGTCGCCCGAGCACTAATCGCCGATCCACTCAACCGAGTGATCCTCGTCTCTCGGAACCCCAAGCCCCGTTCGCGGTCTCACCTACACTTCCCTCGACCCCACGCTCACAAGCCGCAGTATACGACAGTCTCTCTCATCTCGGCTCACAAATCCTCCCACCCCAATCCGCAGACATCACCTCCCCCGACTCCACCTCCCTCCTCTCCGTCCTCAACGGCGCTTCGGCAGTGGTCAACCTCGCCGGTGTACTCGTCGCTTCCCCCAAGACATTTTACGAGGTCCAGGAGAAAGGGGCGGAGAATGTCGTTAGGGCGGCGAAGGAGGCCGGGGTGGGACGATGTGTGATGGTCAGCGCTATTGGGGCGGATGTGAATGGGCCGACGCCTTCGTGAGTAAACGAAGAGTGAGCTGAGGTCTGGGTTTGGTGCTGATGGAGGTGGATGTAGTCAGAGGACGAAAGCTGGGGGGGAGAGGGCGTTTTTGGAGGTCGAGCCGACGTCGACGATCATTAGACCGTCGATTGTTTTCGGACCTGGTGACTCTTTCTTCTCGGTCAGTCACAGCTTCTTCTTCTCTTTATTTGTCGCCGGGCGGGACTGATCCGGCGCAGCGATTCGGAGTACTGGCAAAGTACCTCCCTTTCCTACCCGTCTTCGGCGGGGGTGTCGTCCGCTTCCAGTACGTTCATCTCCTATCAAAGCTCTCTGAATAGCGTTTGAGGGGCTCGCAGACCCGTTTATGCCGGCGATATCGCTCGAGCCATCGAGATCTGCTGCCGAGGCGATCCAAAGGTGGTCGCGCAAGTTGGCGGGAAGATCATCGAAGCAGGCGGGCCGGAGAGTGAGTCCCCCCTTCCTCGTCACAACTCGAACCGTTCGACATCACATCTGCTGATCGGACCAGTCTTCACTTATCGAGAGATCATGCAGCTCGTCCTCCGCTACTCCGGCCTTCAAGGACGGCGTGCTATCATCTCTCTCCCGTACTGGCTAGGCATGATCCAGGGGTTCTTCCTCGAGAGGCTGCCAGAGAGCATATTCACCGTCACTCGTGATCAGGTACGGCCTCCCTCTCCTTCCTCAATCCTCAATCCGCGATGACCGGCTGATGGAGTTGCCAGATCCGACAATTGCGGAACGACAATATCGTCTCCATCTCCCCCGTCCCACCACTAAACTCCCTCAACTTCGCCTCCCTTCTCACAGTTTTCCCCTCGTCCCTACCCACTTCTGCGCCCCCAAGTCAGGCGGGGCTGACGAGCGTGCATACGGTCCTCCCGACGTATATGGGTCCGCAGGCTAGTGTGGAGAAGGGGAAGAGGACGCATGGACGGGGATCGGTCGTGACGAAGGGTTTCGATCCGGTGCAGCAGATGAATATCAAGAAGTGAGGTAGAGCCTGGTTGGGTTGGTGTACAATATGTAACATGCATTGTGCATACGAAGTCTAGTATCGCTAAGTATCGGCTGATGAAATTCACAGACTACCCACTCCTCATGTCGGGCGTACAGATAGCGGATTCTCTCCAAACCCGATTTCGAACAGTTCCGCAAAGAGTCTTCATGGGTGCGTGCCTGCTGATCCGACTGGATTTTCCCGGAGAGCCCATCATCGACATTCAGCCGCACTTCCAGCTCGCTCCGACGACCAAGTCAGTCTTGCCTATCAATGCCACGGATGACGTACCGTATCCTCTGGCTCAGCTCCCCGATCATACTGACCATACTGTCGTCCCCCTGATTCGGCTCGTCTTTCGGTGAATCGTATACGATTCGGCACAAGGGTAGAAGGTCCAACGGAGAATGGCGATCTCAGCTAGCAGCCGGTCGTATCGTGAAGTCGCGTGGCTCAGTGGGCCTAACAAAGGTGGACTGTCTAGCCGGCTATACTTCAGCAGGAACGTTTCCTCAGTGTGTGATAGTAACGAACGGATCCCTGTCTTTCCCGTTTGTAAGACCCAAGCCTCGTCGAGGTCATCGCCTTTGGGATGAAGCACTGTCCCACGCGCCCACTCCGCCAACGGCGAATCGGTCTTGCTGTTGACGAGAGCTTGATCCGAGACTGGACGGCAAGTCTCTCAAGCGATGCCGTTCCGTGGATTGCTAGTGTCGAGGTGTACAAACGACGTCGGGGATGAAGGCGAGAGGAAGTCAGATAGCTGGTTGAGAAGGGCGATCTTCTCCCCGATCATCTCTGCTCCTGTAGCTGAGTCATGTCAGAGCCATCTACGGCGAATGGACAGGCAAGGACCTACTCGCAGAGCTCGGTGTCGACCTGTGATGGTCGGCAGCCTGCCCTTCGGGACCTACAGTACGAGGGCGATCACACCCAGCATCAAGCTGACCCATAGCAACGGGTGAGGCGGAGTGAATGTCCATGGTCCGAGCTTTACTGTCCTTCTCTGAGGAGCTGATGTATTGAGAGATGGAGATGGCTTTGCGGGCAGCGGTATCGGCTGCGGGACAGTCGGTAGATCGAAGATATCGGGGACATCCGACTGGGACTTTTGCGCGGAGGGCCAGGCTTTGGCCAAGCGCACTACGGGTATTTTGACCTCGATGACTGGTCGCTCCTCAGCGGATCGCATAGGAGGTGAACAGCGTGCTTCCGGGAGACGCCTCTCGGTCATAACAGTCATTTTGGTCTTCTTCCAAGAGACCGAAGGTGAAGGTGGGGAATCTTGTACGTCTGGATTCTGCGTCTCGATCGCGTGGGCCAGATCGAGTTGGGGAGGCGGAGGCTTGGCCCGGTACGTCTCGTCCATCGTCTGAGAAGCGCTGCGAAGGAGATGCAGCGAGTAGGACGGAATGAGCACATGGAAGCCCCAGGTGTGTATCTCCTGAATCGCGACTGCCTCGTCTCATGCTGACCGGCTGACCGAGGCGCATATGATGTCAGTACCCCCCTGTCGCACAACGAGATCGTCCCGCTGACACGGAGGGATCAGCGGAGCCTTGGTGATCAGCATGTTTGCGCTGGGGTCCGATTTTCCCAGGAACTGAAGTAGTTCAGCCGAGCATATTACAATGTTTCATCTCCATTCTCGAGATTCCAGCAAAGATATACGGCCAACGAAGTCTTCATTGTAAAGGTACGACGGGTGCACTCGTCTCGGGCGCGAGAAGGAGTTTAGGGAAGTTGAGAGCGATGACACCGGCGAGTGACATTCTATATAGCAGTCGTCAGCAAGTCACTTCGAGCGAGCGATCAGAGCAGATCGGTAGGCTCAAGCAAGCGACCACTCACCCAAGGGTAATCAACGGAGACGTCTGGTCTTTCGGCGCCCGGAGGGGTTGTTGGTTGACGTATCCGATCACAGACGATATCATCGATCCCCATACAACCCTATTAACGTAACGATCAGCTCTCATTGCGATCATGCAAAAAAAGCATCAACGGGGAAAGAGGCTTACAAGGGGTTCTTGAGGAACATTCCGGCTCCGGCTCCCATCATCGATGTTTGGCTAAACCAGTCCTTCTGTTCTTCCCATTCTTTGGTAAAGGGGAGGTGAAAGGGGTAGAGTCTAGCGGAAAAAGTAGGATTAGCACGTCACTCTCAAGGTAACTCTTCCGCAGATAGAAAAGGGCCGTGTCTGACTCGTGGACACTCACTTCTCTGATCGTGGGTCAGACTTGTCGTAGACCGAAGCGGTGATTGACATCTTGACGGAAACGAGATTTGATCAAGCGATGGTAGGGATGGACGTGAAGGCGGACACAGCGATCAGCTGAGCTCAGCAAAGCAGAGAAGTGGAGGAATGGGATGTAGTGAAAACTGATCCAGACAACCATTTCACTAACCCAGTCCCGGCGGGGAAGAGGCCGAGCTACGGCAGCGTCACGTGGCCATTTCGGAAATCAAACCTTGACACCTTGGCATAGACCCCTTGGAAGAGGGCGAATTGTTCCTCTTTCTTTCATCGAGTCTCTCCTTTCCAGAGATATCTCGTCCTACTCATGGTTCCATAGCAGCAACAGAATTTTCGCAGCCCTTCCTGGTCATAGAATATGGACATCCAGTATCCACCTCAAAGGTGGAATTCCTCAGCCCGTCTCCCTCGGGAGACACGTCAAGTAATGGAAGTGAGCTTGTCACGTCAGCACAGCTCCTCGCGAGCAATTGAGCGGTAAGGCGTATTATGCGATCTGATAGATACGAGATGCGTCGTGAAGCCCAGCTCATCATCCCAAACCTATACCTTGGCCCTTTCCAAGCCTCTATCAACCTCCAGCGCATGAAGGCATCAGGAATCACCCATGTGTGAGTTCCAGCTCGTCTTCTCAGCATCTCGACAGAGATGTCTATCTATGGGGGGGAATGGAGCTGACGTAGTTCAGCTTGTGTATATGTGACCGGAAAGAGTCGGCTCTCATCCATCCTCGGTTCCCGACCGAGTTCACCTACATGAGCCTCGATATTTCCGACAACATGGTCAGTCGACTTGACCTCAGAGGATGGGGGTATGATGGCTGACGGGTGTTTCAGGACCAAAACCTCATCTCCATCTTCGATCAATGCAGGACATTTATCGACAAGGCGCTCTCATCCGGAGGCACGCTACTCGCGCACTGCAACGGTCCGTCCAGCTCCTTCGGCGATCTTGAGCCTAAGCCGAATTGACCTTCATTGAACAGGAGGAATCGCTTCCGCTCAGCGATAACAATTGGCTACTTGATGAGCAGTTTCAATTGGAACTTCGCAGATACCCTTGCCTTCGTTCAAAGCAAGCGGTTTTGCATCAGCCCCAGCTCCGTGAGTCTTCCCCTCCCGTGGTACGTGCCGTCAAAAGGCATTGACGTCAGTAGTTCCAGATCCAGCTGAAGGAGTATGAGCCGATATACATCGCCCAGCAGATTGTCGCGCAACTGGGCCTTCTTTGACCTGGAACAAACAGACGCAGTATGGTGCAAGACGAGTGAGCCAGCAACTTCTGCCTCACCAGGCGAGCTGATGTTGGGACCATGAACAGACTTGGCGAAGAAGACTATCGACGAAAACCTCCGCCACAGCCGGGCTTCGCTGTGAATGTCCAGGACTGATGACGACGACGACGACGAGATGAGCGATACCCGGCATGTTGTATACTTGGGTTCCCGTCGCATAGCAATGTAGCCATTCTCATTCTCTTCCTAATGTAAACGATTTTGCGTTCGGTGTGAGTAATCCAGTCGGGAGCGATTGACTTCGCTGAAATGTCGTTGCGTAGCGCGTGCATATGACCTCATAAACCCCAAAATGATAGTTCTTGGCCTAAATCGTTTCTTTGACCCACTCATGAAGTATCAGATCCAGCCTCCCCTCCTGACCGCTCGACTCTTCACACTGGAAGTCTCCGTCCACAATGTCTCCTCGCCCACCACTCTAACCGCTACCGAATCACTGATACTCCTCGGGATCCTACTCTGGTCTTTGCCATCCAATGCCAAGCCGATCGCCATGTGCGTTGTCTCGCTCACGTCTGTCTCAACCGAAGGCGACCTGATGACCGGTCCAAGACTACGTAGCGGGCTGCGGGCGGGTACAGGAAGGGTATTGACAAGCTCCCGCGAAGGAGTCAGCGGACACTGCGCCGGGGTGGAGGGTACAGAGCCCTGCGGACTGAGACGACTCGATGAGCGGCGAGGGATTTTTGGCGGAGTCGACGGCATGCCAGATTCGCTAGAGCTTTGGGAGGCGAGTGAGGGCCGACGACCCCATGGGACGGGTCTCGACGGTTGGGTGTTGAAAGAGGTGAATGATGAGGCGCGACTCGTCAAGGGAGTCGCCGTGCGCGGGAGGAGAGGTCGGAGAAATTCGTCTGCAGAGCTCGAGGGTGACGTCGGCGATTTCTTTCGGGGAGACGTGTCTCGATGAGGGAGGCAGACGAGTTCCGCGTTGTTCTCGCCGAAATCGCGCTGCATTGCAATGGACTTCTTGCGCAGAAGTCGAATCGCCATCCGAGGCTCCCACTTCTCCTGTCTGGTCTCCGTCTCGGTCTCTACGTTCTCGACGCTCCCAACCTGCTTCTTCGAACCCTCATTCGATTCCGATCCAGTTCGGGTTCTTCCAGCCGTCGTCCGCTCAACTTCACCCCCAAAGAAAGCTCCCCCGCCCGTCCGACTCCTCCATCCCGCAGCACCTGCACTGGGTAACGTCGCGCTTGGAGGCGGAGAAGCCGAGCGTGAATGAAGGGCGAGCCATACTTCGCGGGATCGCCAAGGCTGGTCTGGGTCGGCAGGCTCGGAGGTGGGTATGGAGGCTGAGAAGGAATGAGAGCGGCGGTGGTGGGTATGCGCGGCTTGTGAGGATGCGGGGTCGAGCTGAGGGGCGGATGTGGGGCCTTCGGCAGTACATGAGAGGAGTACAAAGGAGAATGGGGTAGATGGCCGGACGTTGGGTAGTGGAGGTAACTGAGGGGGCATTAGTCTTCAACGCATGATCAAAGCCAAATGGCATCCTCACCGGCTGCTGCTTGTCTTTCGGTTGGTCAGGCATCGTGCGAGATGAGGATGACGGCTTGAGATGTTTCAGAGACCGCTTGTACAGCAGAGGCATCCTGGATGATTGAACGATATTGATGATAGGTGAACAAAGGAATGGGCAGTCAGTACCAAGAAACGCAAGCGTCCTTCCCAACCCCTTTTACCTGGCCATCACAGCGAAGGCCCGCCTTTCACCGAGAAGATTGTCATCCCGACGGACCTTCAGCACCCCAGGAGTTTTGATTCCCTCTGAAACGCGAGGGGGGTTTCGACGTGACCGTTCCTGAAATACCGGAGGTCAGAGCGCCCCGGTTCCTGGAGATGATTTCGGCAGAAGAACTTTTATGCGATCCTTGCCTGATGAAAGGCAGTCTGCAGGTGATGCATGACTATGAAGGATATGCAAGTTCTACATGATGCAGTGTCCTTAACGTGGCAGGTGATGCGAGATGATCACGAGGGAATCCGTCTCGACGCCTACGAGGACGGACAGATCTAGATCCAGGCGAAGGCCATGAGGCTCGCGGCGACGGCAAGGAGACCCGAGCTGACGTCAAGGACGGGCATGGCAGCGGAAGCTGAAGAAGATGCGGAGGAGACCGACGCCGAAGCCGAGGCGGATTTGGACGCGGAGGCTGAGCCGGAAGCGGACGAAGCGGGGGACTTCGCCTGGCTAGTCGCAGATGACCTGTCCGGGATTAGCCCCGAGCTCGACTTGTGTGGAGCACGACCCACATGAGGGAGGAGGCGTCGCTGGCGACGGACATCGTGGCGGAGGAGGCGGCTGCGGACGCGCTGGTTGCTGCTGAGGCGGCGGCGGCGACGCGGCCCGCACCGGCTACCAAGGTGGAGGTCGAGCTCGTCATGGTGGCACTCGAAGAAATGGCGGAGGCAGAGGTCATTCTAGAGCGCGATTGATGTCAGTTTGCCGGATATTCTGAAGGCAGAGTGAAGCTCACGCTGACGACATCATCGACGTGGAGGCGGTCAGACAGTCCGTGCTCGAGCCCGCCTCTGTGCTGGATCAGATCGGATCATGAGGCGGATGACCGGATACTAACGGACAGTCACCGCCTGGTCATAGTTGATGGTTCCGGTTGAGTCGGTGACTTTGAGGGATATCGACGTGCCAGAAGCGATGTTGACAGTCCAGGTGAGGGATGTGCCGGTCTGCATTCCAAAGTCCATGCTGTATGTCAGATCCCAAAGTCAGCGACTCTCATGCTGGAACTTCTCCGACGTACATGGCAGCGGCGGAGGACTGGCCACCAGGGATTGCCGCGAGGTAATACGGCCCTGTTTCCGATCAGCTGGAGGATAATGAAAGCGGCACCGAGCATACCGGCACCACCTGACCAAGAGAGAAGGACGGGTTGACACTCGATGAGCGAGGCGGGAGTTTGGATCATGAGTTGAGCCATGCCGGTGCTAGCGGCGACGAGAGCGATGAGAGACTTGGTGAACATGTTGGCGACGAGTGAAGTGTGTGTGAGTGGTGGGAGTTGAGTGGGAGTTGAGTGAGAGTGATGGATGTCGAAGCTGAACGAACGAATGTGGTCAGATGCTGTGCAATGCAATGAAAGACTGAGATTTAAGAGGCAGGAAGGAGTGAAGGAGGAGAGACGTGTTGTTAGGCGAAATTAGAAAGGGTTTCGTCGGCACGGTGAAGGGTGATTATTGTCAGGGTAAGTTGTTGGATAATTCCTCTTTGAATCTGACACATGCTCGATCCAGGGCTATTAAATAGCTGGAAATCTCAGCCCTGAACGTTTGAGGGTGAGGCTTGGGCCGGGGAACCGCGCCGGTGTTTCTGGAGCTGAGGCCACCAAGAGGACTGGGATAAATCGGATAAAACGGCTTAGGATAATCTCAAAATCAATTCATCGCTTCCGGAGCACCTTCCTCTTCGTGACCACTCGTCGCTTGTTCACTGCTGCACGAGCTTGCTGCGGTTTGAAATGGTCAGTCGATGAGTCTCAACAGATCCTCAATAGAATCGTGCTGATTAAGCTTTCGTCCCCCTGTAGGATTTCTCAACTGCCAACGTCCCCATCTCCCGCGAGACCTGGGCTCCGCGTTCACCCCCTCGCAACGTGGGCCCACCTCCTTCAGTAGGCTACGGTGCTCCTCCGCCAACTGATCCCTATGCCAATCGTCGACCGCCAATGTCATCGAGGGATATCCCGATGGATGGAAGGAATGATTATGGACGAGATGAGAGTAGCAGGTGAGTTGCGTGATCGCTGCTGGGTCAGGGGTATCGCGAGGAGACCGAGGGGGATCTGGGTGATCTTCCGGGGGAGAGCATGGTAAAGGAGGAAGATCGCCTCCTCCGTGATGCTGCGGATCCTTTGTGCTGAGAGCTCCGAAAGGAGCGTTAGTTGACGCGAGATCTCTCTGTTCGCTACCAATCTACCTGCTATCCACCCCTTAACTCGAATCATCACTTGATAACGATACCCACTCTTGAACACATCCCTCGAAATGTCCTACGCCGCCTACTACCGTCGCTCAATCTCTCCGCGTTCCATCCCCAGAGAGGCCGCATATCCCCCTCCTCGCCGCCCTCCAACTGCTCCAGCCCGCGTCGAGCCCAATTCGGTGCTCGGTGTCTTCGGCCTGTCCATCCGCACTCGCGAAGCTGATCTCGAGGACGAGTTCACGAGGTATGGCGATGTCGTCAAGGTCGTCATTGTGTACGATCAAAGGGCAAGTGCTGAGATTGAAATTGCCAGGCAGAGCTGACAAGAGGTACGATCAGACCGATCGTTCCCGCGGATTCGGCTTTATCACTATGAGGACCACTGAAGATGCAGCGAGAGCCATAGAGAAGCTCAACGGGCTCGTGCTGCATGGGAGAGCGATTCGTGTCGATTACTCTGCCACCCAGAAACCGCATAACCCGACGCCTGGCGAGTATATGGGTGCGAAGAGGCCCGGCTGTGAGTGCTCCCCTTTCATACATCAAGCCTCTCAATTGATAAGCATCAGACGAGGATCGCTACGAACCACGCCGGGATGACAGGAGCCACGACGATAGGGGACATTCTGATAGGTACGACGATAGGCGAGGTCACGATGATCGCGACCGTTACCGCGACAGGTGAGAGGCTATACATTAATCTCGCACAGCTCTGACGTGCCTGACAGTCGCCGCCGCGATATTGACCCGTATGGTGGCCGTAGCAAGCGCGATGACACATACGACAGGAGGAGGTCACCTAGGTGAGTATAAGCAGGTCAAGCATAAACATAGCCTTGACGTTCCAAAAGCCCCCGCAGGAGCCGCTACTCCGCCTCTCCCGATCGCCGCGCACCTCCGCCTCCGCGTGACTACGATGCCGTCCCGGCCGAAGCCTCTAGGTACTGAGCAAGGAAGTTGAAGATATCAAATAGCCAAGACAAGTCTCCTGTACATTTGCAAGAAAAGAATGAAAAATCCGTCGCAAGACCTAAAGCAGCAGCAGTGTGCGAGCCGAGTATGCAAGGCTGTAGATCATGAAGATGGGAAGGTACCTAGAACGCTGCCATATCAATGTGAATGTCAATATCAATACTAACAAGGGCTCAACAGGTTGGCCACCAGGAATGTTGAATCTGGTGAAGTGGGGCGTTTGCTCACAGCTGTATTTATCCGTGCATGCGGACTTGACCGATCACTCAATCCTGCCTCATCTGACCGGGTTCCCACCGTCAATTTTCGTAGTCATCTGAATTAACAGAGCTCGTAGCGAAATGCATATAGTAACATCAGAACTGCACCCTCCGCTTTCTCGCTGTATACTTTGAATCTCGTGGCACTCTGCACCAGGACCATCAGCCATGAGACCACATCGCAGAGAATGGTGCACTCACCCCTCTTTGCCCCTTGTCCGATACAGCTCCTTCTTCTTCAATATCCAATCCTTCGCCTTGACATCCTTCCTCCCCTTCTTCCCCTTCCGCCTATCATCCACCTTCTCCTTCCTCCGTCTCCGTTCATTTCTCACCCCCTCCCTCTGCCTCGCCGTCTCCTCCACTCCTGTAGGAATCTTCTCCCCTTCGATCCCCCTCGGCACTTCCTGTTGTCCCACCATCAAGCACAAATACATCTTCCTAGCCTTCTTCGAGTTCGGGTAATCCACTACCAGTCCCCCGCCGAACCCGGCTCGTTGCGCTGATTGGGTGATGAGTTGAACCTGATCGTCGGAGGAGGGGTAAAATTGGAAGACTGCACGGGAAGGGTTGCGGAGGGCGGAATGGAGGGTCGTGAAGAAGCGGGCAAGACGTTGCGGTGGGGAGTGGGAGGATGTGTCGGCGTTGAGAAGCCATTGGAGCACCGAGATGCTAGTCTGTCTCAGCATCTTCCAGAACATGTAGTGGGAAGGGCTATGCACCTGATGGCACCATCAAATGTTCCGGGTCGGAAGCCGAATCCCTGTCCTATATCATGCAAGAACAGATCCCCATCGACCTCCCTCTCCAGCGCCACCTCTGCCCAATCAGTTCTGCTCAAGGAAACAGCGTCGGGAGGACATACCAAGCATGCTAGGCGCGATGTCCATCCCTACCCAGACATGTCCCTCTTCATCCAGGATCTCCCCGCTCAGTCCACTCCCACAGCCTATATCGAGGATGAAAGCGGATGGCACGGGAAGGGCTAGGAGCTCGAGTGCGCGGTGGGTCATTTGGGATTGGATGGATTGGATGCGGGAGCTGTGACGATGCAAAGATCAGCACCAAGAACAAAAGGAATTGTGACGAGGATGATACTTGGAAGTGTATTTCTGGGCTTCGGTGTCGCCGTAGAACTGCTTGTATGTTAGCAGCGGAACTTGAGGGGGAGAAAGGGAGACGGACGATCTCGGGTGGAGAGATCTCTTCGGGCCGTGACATTGTGTTCAAGCTTTAAATTTCTTGGAAGTAAAGCGGAATATCTGACATTCAACGTTGAGATGGAGCCGCGAGCTAAAATTTTGCTGCCCAAGGCGAAGAATTCGGGCTCTGCCGCCAAAATCAAGAAAGCTTGCGGGCACGTGCTGAAGTAGATAACACGTGGCGAAATCGAGGAACTCTTTTGATCAGATTTCAGTCAAAGTTCAGTCATAGAAGAGAAGGGACTGAAGGGGCAGTGAGATTTGATTTGGCCAATGGCGGCCGTAGCTAGCCATCAATTGCTCTTTCATCTCAGCTTACCGCTCGATGATCATGCCATTCCCGAGGTCATTCCGGATCTGCCGGACATCAAACCAAGATTCGTACTGCCATTGCTCGACGAGCATGCCTCCGGAACGGAAAAGTTATTGGGCAGTCTGCGAAGGGCTCTGATGTCCCCCGCGGACGTTTATGGCGTTCCAAAGGGATTTGACGGGGAAGCAGGGAAAACAGACATCGTGGAGAAAGTACGGGTGGAGCAAGGGGAGGAGAATTTAATGATTTGGGAGGAAGCAGCTCGAGAGAATGAAGCGGGACCTAGTAGACGGCCAACCTTTACGGTCAGTCAGACGCGTAACTCGTCACACTGAAGGCTGATGCCACAAAGGCTCTAAGCAGCTGGGACGATATCGAGGGCCAGGACCCGACCAAATACACAGGCTCGACTTTTCTTTCCGAGACGTCGCCTGTCGCGTTTGATGCCTTCATCACAACGTGAATACCAAGAGTGTCTCTTATCCGGGTCGAGCTGAAGTCTGCTGCTTACTAGCTCCGAACGTCCTTTCAGTCTCCCGCTACTGAAGGAAAGTGGTGTACTTATCTCGCAAGACTCGAGACACCTGCTCGATCTCGTGATGAGAGCCACGCTGGGGACAACCACGAACGATGCTCTGCGATGGGACAAACAGGAGAATCGATTTATATATGGGCAAGAAGGGGGGCGGCCTGTGGCGGTGGAACGGGTTACCGCGAGGTTGTAAGCTGATTCACCAGTTATGGCGATCATGCTAAATGATATGGTCAGATCAGTTGGGAGCTTCCTTCTTATCGGTACAGCTTTGCGGCGGTTGGAGATTATGGTAGATGCGCAAAGTTCTACGTAGGTGTTTCTGATTAGGTTGGCCAAAGGTACTGATTATGCCGCAGACCTTTGACACCCACGCATCATGCCCTGTTCCACGCGGTCTCGACCTATCTGATATCCATCAAGTATCGTCTCAGCGCGGCCATCGGTGACTGCGCATCAGAGCAGATCGCGAGCTGGAATAGGTGGACTTCTGCACTCAAGGATATCCACGGATTAGCGGAGATGCTATGCGAGATGATGTGTTGGGTGCGTATGACATCATTCCTTCGCTTTCGATGCTGAGACACCCCGAAGCCAATAAATGAAGCAAGAGCCCAGGCCTTACCGTCTCATGCCTCGACCCTCCTCACACATATCTACGGTCACCTCCTGGCGCATCTCTCCACCGCTCCGCCTCGACAACAGCGGAGTCAAACCGTCCTCGCGCTAGCGTACCTACTCAGCCGCGCTTCGACCCCATTCATGACGTTATTGCATCAATGGGTCGGCCTGTCCGACTCTTCATCGATCGATGAAGACACAGATCCCGAATCCCAACCCTGGGCGGATCTAGGTATCTCCCGGACATTGTCCAACCGACAGCCTGAGAGCGAGGCAGACGGTGTGAGGTGGCACTACGATGTTTCAGCGAAGAGGATGCCAGGCTTCATACCGACGGAAGCGAGGCGGACCTTGTTCGAGGCCGGGAGAAGTCTCAGACTCCTGAGAGATGCTTCTGCGAATCAGCATCCTTCGTGTGGAAGTGATTGGGGGATTGATGCCCAGTGGGTCTGGGGCGAAGAGAGATCAAGCAGGTAAATCTCTTCCTCAGTCACGGGACTCCGGCTGAGGGCTTGCCGCAGAAGCTCTCCTGCCCTGCAGGCTCATACTCGCCGTGTTCGCCGGGAGATCGAATACTGGCGGAGGAAAGTGAGGGAACGAGGTCGACCCTTCTCAGTTTCGAGTTCGAGGCTTCGCGGTCCACCGACGAAGGAACGGAGACAGCTACCCTCCGACTTCATTCAGCGGGCAATCTCAGCTACCCCGGAGGAGCAATCTCCCGCAGTAATCGCTGACTCAAATGCGATGTGGTCCCTCTTCGGACAGGCGCCCGGAACCCACTTGGAATCGACCTCGAAGTCTGCATTATGGGCTTCGACTCCTTTGGCCGAACTGCATGATTTCATCAGCCACTTCTCCGATCCGTCTCACCCGCTTCTTCCACTTGACACCCCGACTTTGCCTATGTATATCTCGACTCACCTCCTAGGACCGCTTCTTGCCCACTCGACGCTGGTTGCCACCTCGCTGGTATCGCTCTTTCTCGATGATTTACGTTTCCTGGATCACCTTGACGTGCTCCGCGCTTTCTGGCTGGGCGGTGATATCGGCTTCAGCCAGAAAGTCAATGGTGCATTATTCGGGAAGGATGGAGCCGGTGCTGGTGAAGCTCTCGGTCTTGGCCGCCGAGCACGCACAAGAGTCCGTCTAGGACTCGGTGGGACCGATGCGGGTGTCGGAGATGAAGACTGGGGTATCGGCCTCGGCTTAGGACTGAGTGAACGCCAAAGATGGCCAGCCGGCGGGGCCGAGCTGGCTTACGCTTTGAGGACGACTCTCATGGATGAAGAGAGCAGCGTGGATACCGGGAAGGGTCCGGTCTGGGAGGGAATCGAGGACCGCGTATCTTTCGCTGTGAGGGCTTTGCCGGAAGGGAAAGCCGATGGGAGGCGGGCGAGTTGGATGGATCCGCAAGGTGAGCTTGGATTATCAATGCGCTATGTGGGCTGATGCCTTCTCCCTACCGCAGCCATCGAGTGAGTAGCCATAGGTTTACGAGCGAGACTGGAAGAGCTGACTGGTCGCAGAGCCCTCGACTTCCTTTACTTATCCTACTCTCCACCATCCTCCATCTCATCCCTGCTCCCGACATCCATTATGATCAAGTATCAGACGATACACAATCTTCTCCTCCGCCTCTCTCGGGTGAACACAGTCATACGCACACTCTACTGGGACGTCACGCATCAGTCCGAGTCAACGCCAGATCCCGTCAAGGTCGGGGTGGATTCCGGCCTCAAGCGCCCACCATCCGGCGGCAGGCAGCAATCCCGAGTGATGAAAGCCGTCTTGATGTCCGCGTCAAGTGTCGAACATCGGCTCCACCGACTGCGCTTCCGGATGTCGCACTTCGTAGCGGCCCTGAGCCGCTACGTATTGGACACAGCGATCGGCTCGAACTGGCATGTCATGCGTCGAAGATTGGAGCGGCTGAAGCGACGCATTCCTGGACTAGATGAGAGTCGCCCACCTACACCGCTACGTGAAGAGGACAACGATTTCGTCTTCGAGCCTGTATTGGAGGATGACGAGGAGGAGGCCGAGCCGATCAGTATTGGCCAACTCCAGTCAATCCATTCGCTCGTGCTGTACCACCATATGACACTTGACCGGATCCTGGGATCATGTCTGCTCAGCCCGCACACGGGACATCAGGCGACATTAAAGATCCTCACGGCTCTCTTTGGGCTCGTGCTGGACCTCGGAAAGCTGGTCAAGGAGGTTGAGAGGGGCTTTGTTGGCTTGAAACAAGGCGAGGCGAGGATCAAGGGCATCGCAGCGGACTGGGAGGAGAAGGAAGCGGTATTTGTGTGTTGTGATGTTACCGACAGGACCGCACAAGCTGATTTAGACGTAGTTGCATGCTCTCGAGCGTCTGTCTTTGAGGACGAATAAATCACCATTACAGCGGTCAGCGGAGCAACCACAAGGTCACGAGACCGAGCATGATCTCGATATCCTGCTTAACGGAGTAGGCGTGGCCGGCGAAGAGAGTGGAGCCGACTCACGGCGGCACAATGAAGGTGGTGGTCAGCTGCAGGAGCTGTTGTTACGGTTAAAGCTGGGATCCGCGTCGGATAAGGGAAGAGGGGGACGGTGGAAGGACGATGAGGCAGCAGTATGAGGCGCAGTCTGAACACCACTGCATGCCGTTATCATCTGAGACACCTTCGAATTGCCGAACTGAGACGTCCCTGAGCCAAGTCTCCGAAATCTTCCCGCAAAGACTACATTCCGTCCGTACGTCGCACAGCCGTCCTCGTCCCTTTCCGCTACACGACCCTAACCACCATGTCTGATGATGATGGCCAGCAAGACGAACACTGGATACATTGTATGGAGGGTTTCACTCTCGAACGGCCGGGCTGGCTCGGTGGAGTGGGATGAGTCGCCGCGGAATATGGAATGTGTGGGTGAGCATGAATTGTTTGATGCTGTCTGTGTCGATCAAGGAGGCCTTCTTGTGGACGACCTCGAATCGTTGACGGACATTCTGATTGGGCTCCGATAATTCCTCCTTGACCCTTTCCCACTGGTAGACAAGACGAAACCTTCACTTGTTTCATCAATCAAAGAGCGTACCTTTCGGTGCCTCAGCTTTCCTGACGCTGGGTCCACCGCGTTTGAAAGGACACCGCATCAATCATTGCCTGGTGCGTCCTCTCGACGTTCCATCAATCACCAACTCTCATGTATTTCAGCGCGACTTGCGTTTGTAGCCTCCTCTGAGTGGGGAGAAGTGGCGAGGAGGAAGATTCATTGCAGGAGGTGAGTCACTTGCGAGAACCTCGCTCGTCATTCTACTGTCCGCTGGCGGTGCCATATCGCTTGGTCGCGTCCTCGGGCTGGGTCACCCCTCCAAGCTAGGACGTTGGCGCTATTGCCTTCGGGATTGAGCTCCTCCTGGTCCCATCCTTTCCTTTGCCTTGTCGACAGCCTTGACCCTTTGACGGCACGAGATTTAGTTTTGGCTCTGTGCTGAGCTCGACTCACAGCACTTGTCATCCAATCCTCTTTGTCCTTCCGCAGCCTCCTCCTTTCGGTCTCATCGCAAGCACTCTCATACACCTTCTTCCGTTCCGGGACTCATCTGAGGGGTGGCGACCGATATGCAAGCCCCACGACTGGGATCCGGCATTACCTCCGCGCCTTCCAACTCCCCGATCACTTCCATCCCTCTACCCCCATCTGCCAACGGACATTACCCTCACACTCGGCTGGTAAGCGACGCTGCAAGCACATCTGGAAGCAGCGATACCGACAGTGGGAATGTTCGCGTCGGTAAGTCTCGTAAGCGTGGGGAGCTATCGAGTATCTGATGTAACGTACAGTGCTCCGCGTCCGGCCCGCTGATCATGGTGACGATTCTATCCCTCCCCGTTTCCGCAAGACCCTCGTCCACCCGTCATCTTCGGGCGACGTCCGCGTTGATGTTGACCCGGCCACATTGATCGGCCATGGCGGCGCGCCGACTAATGGAGGGAGCAAGCGACATCAAATGTTCTGCTTTGATCACGTCTTGGGCGAGGATTCGAGCCAAGTAGACCTGTATGATGTGACTGGAAAGGAGATCGTTGAGGAATTCATGACCGGCCATAACGTAACCTTTCTGGCGTACGTGTCAACTGACTGGCTAAGGATCTGCGCTGATAGGCATTCTAGATACGGGCAGACCAGTTCTGGCAAATCTTACTCGATGGGAACCACTGGTGACGAGTCAGACTGCTCGGGCGTCAACTTCAATCCTCGTACTGGCCTCATTCCCCGTACGGTGCAGAGTATTTTGGAGCGAGCCGAGGCTATCAGACGGACATCCGGTGCCGGCGCGAGCTGGGAGTGCCGAATAAGCTTCCTCGAGCTGTATAACGAGGAGATCATCGACCTCCTGTCCGGCTCCGGAATATCCATCTCCATTCGAGAAGAGCGAGATGGTCGGATCATCTGGGCCGGCGTGCGCGAGGTCAAAGTCAAGAGCCTCACCGAGGTGATGCAGCTTCTCCAAGATGGCTCTGCCAGGAGAAAGACAGGCGAGACAGAGATGAATGCGACTAGCTCGAGAAGTCACGCCATCTTCTCGCTCACTCTCATCCAGAAGAAGCGTGCCACGATCGTCACATCCGCATCTCAGCCCATCTCACAAAACACCCCGACGCGGAATTCGACGATCGGTTTCTCCAGCATAGGTCGATCGCAAACTCCGTCTGGGCGATCTGCAACGCCGTCGGGGTCTCGCCCCGGACCGCCTCCCAGTAGCTTCATATCGACGCAAAGGCCTGGCCTTACGCGACCGAACTCTATGCACGTCGGGGACAGCGTCGCCGATAATGGTTTCGTGGTAGTGACAAGCAAATTCAACATGGTCGATTTGGCTGGATCGGAAAGGCTCAAGCGCACAGCAGCGCAGGGAGACCGCATGAAGGAGGGAATCTCCATCAACAGCGGCCTACTAGCCTTGGGGAACGTCATATCGACCTGTGAGCTGCGTTCTCCCTCGGTTAGGTGCAATAGACTGACCGCCCGTTAGTATGTGACCCGGTCAAGGCTCGGGGGCATATCCCTTACCGGGACTCCAAGCTGACTCGCATGCTACAAGGTGACCGTATGGCCCACCAACGCCGAACTAGTGATTGATGCTTCACAGACTCCATCGGTGGCAACGCTTTGACGACGATGATCGCTTGCGTCTCTGGCATCGAATACAACATCGGCGAGACCCTAAATACGATCAAGTATGCCTCTCGCGCTCGCAGTATAAAAAACGCAGCCAAGATCAACGAGGTCGAGGCTGGGTGGGACGATTTTGAGCACCTTCAAAATACGGTCACCAAGCTACGGAAGCAGCTCGCGGCGATACAAACGCACGGGAATCAGGGCACCACAGACATGTCTCCGGAGGGGCAGACCCAGCATGAGAAGCTCATTCAGAGGCTGGCGGAACTCCAGCGGGAACACTCGGAGGTGAGAACACCGCTCGGCTCACTGCTGTTACTGATGTACACAACAGCTGTACGAACGATACCTGCAGAAGTGCAATGAGTGCATCCGCCTTACCAGCGAACTGCGCAGTGCTCAACCGGCCGATGCCGACGCTTTAGCCAAGTTTAACGAGACGGTGGAACCGGTCATTCTAGAGTGAGCTGCGTTATCAGTGAAGGTGACTTGTCACTAAGATCATCCGCTAGGTATGAAAAGGTCGTCTGTGGGCTCAACTCACAGCTGGATAATCTCAATCTCGAGCTGGTCAGTCCGCAGACACCCCAAACCATCTCACTAATCTCTCGTTAGACCGCTATCAACGACTTGTACGAGGAACAAAGCTCCCAGATGGTAGTCGCTCAACGGCGACAGCTTGAAAGTGAAAACTATGTCGCCGAGCTGAGAGGCCGTGTCGCCAAGCTGTCCGAGCGGAACACAGCCAGTGAGGTCAGTACCGCGCCTGAGAGCCCTGCCTGGGAGCTGACGGTTGCAGACCTACATACACATCCTTGAAGGAAAACTCCAGTTGCACTCCGACAAGGATGCGTCTAGCAGCGAAGTCGTTGGGGATCTCAAGAAGGAGATGGCCAAACTCCGAGAAAGCAATCTTCAATTCAGTAACCATACCTCGGAGCTCGAGACACGTCTTGCCAATTCCGAAGCTCATTCGACAAGCCTAGCGTGTGAGGTCAAGAATCACGAGAAGGAAGCCGAGCAAAGAGAATCAGCATACCGCGATCTCGAATCCCACGTCGCTCTGCTGGATACCAGTAAAGACAGTCAGTCTCTACTCGATGAGTTGGAACATCGCGAGAAGCGCATCACAGAACTCGAGCGAAACCAGGAAGACATGCGAGAGACTCTCGAACTGGGAAGAGCGAGACTTGCAGCTGATGCCGAGCGTGTCCAGCTTGCGAGCCTGAACGTCTCGACATCAACGATATCAGCCGCTTCCACCAACGGGTCCGCCTTCGAGAACGCCAGGGCGATCACAGGGCTAGGCCCATCGCCCAGTACTCGGCATAAGGAGTTGACTCCCCCGGACAGTCCTCAGCCCCAGCGAGAGAACGCCTTGCTAGAGAACAACGAGGTTGTTCAGCTTCGGGACGCTCTCAGGCTCCTCACAGCGCGGTGCGCGATATCAGAATTGCAGTCGAATCAGGCTCAGGTCAAGGTCAACGAGCTCACATCCCAGTTGTCCGAAGCAAAGCTTATTCATGCTGAGCTTGATGATGCTCTGCCGACATCCCCCATTCGCGTCTCGTCCATCCTTGGCGATGACGCTAGCGATGATGGCTCGACTGTCCAAACACCTCGGGGGTCTAGCAGTCCTTCTTCGTCCCCGACTATGCAGTACGGCTCACGAAGAAGTCCATTGCCGGTCCTCAACGTGGCCACCTCAGGAATGGCTACAGTAGTCAGAGGGAGGGATTTTCGAGGAGGGAGGGGATCCGGGGAGTCAAAGCGAGCCAGGTACGCCAAGAACTCCATGCACGACTGCGACTAATCCCCTCACAGGCCGCAATCGCTCTCGCAGGAGCTGTCTTCTGCGCGTTTATCGGCTTTCTCGCCAAGCACTTCATGGGCTGGACCTAGCAGTCTTCTGTTCGCATCTTCTCCGGACAGGCAGAGCATGCCGGCGATGCAAAAGTCACCGCGCTCACCGCAATCGCTCGAGGCAGAACTCAAGTTCGTCCACGGAGTCAGTGCCGTCTTATGCCAGCTTGAGCATTTGTTGATGTTTTTGTATCCGTCTCCAGGTTATCGAAGAGCGCGACGCAGAGCTCAAGGACCGCGAGGCTTATATCCGGCAATTAGAGAGAACTCTCCGAGAATCGCGCTGGATCTCCTCCAGCAAATCCAGCGTATTATCTGTTCTACTCACGCCCGGGGCTAGCCCACAACCCTGCGACATTCCTCTCCCTGCTAGTCCCCTTGCATCGAATTTCGAGACCGATGAGCCAGATCTCTTCGACCGGCGACCGTCCACACATATATCGCCACGATCAAACAAGGAGTTCAGTCTGCACCGAGGCTCGTTTGATCAGCTGAAGGAAGACGCCCCAAGCGCTCATGGAACCCAGCTCCAAATGAATGAGCTTGCAAAGTGAGCAGTAATGACCGAAACCCCTCTGTACGTACTGAACGCCGCAGGGAGATGAAGGACAAAGAGGCCTCACAACGCGAGATGATCGACCAACAGTATATTCGAATCGCCAACCTTCAGAAGGCAAACTGCAGGCTCAAGTATGAGCTCTACGAAGCAGTGAGTGGAGGAAACATAGACTATCAATGCTGACAAGGGCTCTAGGAGTCGGCCACCGCTTTGTCTCCAAACCAGCCCCGGCATTCGCGTGGTGTTTTCGATTCCGAGAAGGTCGAGCGCTCCCTGACAAGCCAGACAATCCGATCTACCGAATTCATCCTCGATCGTCTTCGCAGCGAACATGCAGGAGAGCAACAGAAAGTGATTCAAGCCCACGATGAGGCGATCGGCATCTTGCAGCAGCATCACGTTGTCGCATTAACGGGGCTCCGAGATGCGCTTGCAAGCGCTACGACGGATCGCACTTCGCTCGACTCGGAGAGGAATGTGTTCGAAGGCTCCATCGCGGATCTTGAGCGCAAGCACGCGGAAGCTATTGCCTCTTTGCAACGAGACAACGAGCTCATCTCCAAGATCTCCAAGGAGTTTGAAATGGGTCTGATGAGTAACGAGGAGCAGCGTCGCCAGCTCAAGATAAAAGCGGACCAAGCTTTGTTTGAGCAGTCGAGGACATGCGATGAACACTTTGTGCAGCGCAATAGCGATCACCGCCAAATCGCCGAGCTGGGCAAGGCGAACGCGGCATTTGAGAGAGTCAAGGAGGAACTCGAGACAGCAAACATCAAGATGATGGAGAGGATCGCGGAGCTCGAGCACCGCATCAGCCGCACCACTTCAGCCCTGCCTCCAGAGGGTCCCCCGCCAGACACTCCGCTCCCACCTTTGCCTTCTTCGATCCTTGGCGTTTCGCCAAAGACATCCGAGCAGTCCCACACGATGTCAATGAGCAGTAGCAGGTCGGTAACGAGGTCCTTGCGGCTCGGAATACCGAAACCAGACATCAGCGATCCAATTTCTCCCTTACCAGAGCCAGACCCTCAGATGATTCAGCATGTCTCTGCGGAAGTCGACATTACCGTCATGGAGAAGGCGTCGGTGAAGCAAAAATCGTCGTACGGCGTCAATCGGGAGACCGAAGAAGCTGTGAGTGTCTCATCCTTCAGTCGAGTGAAACTGACAAAGCTACGAATCAAGCTTCGAGAAGAGCGTGTGAGGTCCGAAGGCCTGACGAAGGAAGTCTATGATGCCCGGAAGACCAGTGAGTTCTGTCATGCTCGAGGCGAAGGTGTCGCTGACGACATCAGACTCGAAGCTGCGTGCTCATCTCGAAGACGCGCGGCAAGAAGCACGCCGAGTAGTCGAGGAATGTAAGAATCACATGGAGGATCTCTCAGATCGTCGAGCCAGAATGAGCACGCTGTCAGAAGAAAGTGGCCGAAATCGTGACTCTCTTGTCGCTGCGAACGCACAATTAGAGACGCTGAAGGCGCAACTCGATCGGGCGGTCGATCATAAGGTGAACAAGAAGCTTGGACAGAGATTGAAGGTGGGACTAGCGTGATGTCAGGGGAGGTCCGCGCTGATGGATCCGCAGTGCTTCTGAGACCTGGATTTGCTGTTGTTGTTTCTCGGAGTCTGGCGGACGCTCCTTTGGTCTTTTGTTTAATCCTGCGTTGAAGTGGCTTTGTTTGTCTATTCATAACTGCGCTCCAATGGGAAGACGGGGTATTTGGTGCCGAGACAGGCCGGACCGCCACGTGACGATCAATCACGTGGGTAACAGAACGCCTGTTTCAAGTTCTCTCAAGGTGTAAGTCAATTCTCGACCGCTTGAATGTGTTTGTTACGATACGGACCGTAAGGGCCGGCCTGTGTCACATAAGGGCGACGCACTCGCCGACACTGATGAGTTCATCCCACTAGCATTGATTGCCACCCACATTCATCACTCGCTTCCCGGACGTCTATGACGTTTGTTTCGCCCCATTCTAATTCCCTCACTGGCATTTGTCATGTTCGACGCAGTCCTCGGTAGCCCTTCACGGCTATTGAAGCGCTTCTGGCTGGTCCAGACGATATTGTATCGTAACCAAGTATTGAGCATTCGATCCCAACCTCTCTGTCGCATTCGCACTACAGCATACACCAATAATCCGGCCATCATGCGTCGCCGATCATCATGCTTCCTCCTTCTCGCCGCGGCGTCCATCTCTGCAGCCCCCGTCCCCTCGTCCCCCACGCGGCAGCAATTCACCATCTTCACTCCCGTACGTCTACTCTTCATGCTGCCAAGTATCCCTCACTGACCAGCCGCAGGAAACGCTCAGCCAATGTAGCCCCGCTACCTTCACTTGGACTCCAACAACCACTCCTTACACTCTCACCGTCACTGATTTCACCACCGATGACAGCTTCGACACCGAGAGCGAAGCCATCGTTGTCCCCGAGTTAAATTCCACTAGTTGGATCGTCGATGCACCGGTGGGTAGCGAGGTCATGGTGACGGTACGGGATGCCGATGGGGAAGTGGCCGAGACATTCTCAAGATCGATCGGCGAAGGATCAGACGAGTGCTTGAGGAACTCATAATTGGTGGAAGTGACGGAGGACAGGAACAGGCTAGATGAGGAGATGTTGGATTTATGGACATTTGGGCGGCCACCGGTTATAGAGATTTCATATTCGCAGTGTCGTCTGATGTAATCGAGTGACCAGGGCGAGCAGTGCTACGTTCTCCGAGCCCGCATTACTGAGTGGCCCGTCAGCATCAACGAGTTTCGGTATAGGAGGCGATTGCTCACTATGTTACAGCGTCGAGATGTAGCTATTAGGGAGCAAGCTGCGTCAATATCGCTTCGACGCGAAGCGCAGGTGAATGACTCACCTTAGTATGATGGTTGAAGTTGATCTCAAACTTCGATAAGACGTTCCACCGCTGACTCGCCTTCGCTGCATCGGACTCAGTGTGAGCATCGGCATTGAACTTGGCCAGCGCTGTATTGAAGGACCCCTGGTACGAGACAAACGCCGACATGGTGGTCATCAATTTGGCGTAAACCTGCAAGTCCCGTCAGCAGTTGCATCCGGATGCGTGCTGACCGACTCACTCCTAGTAGTTTGCTCGTCGTCAACATGCACTGCTTCAGACAAGAGTCCAAGAAGTCCACGTGATCCCTCAGGAGCTGATCCACCGTTTGGACCTTCGCCAATTTCCCTTCCAGCATCCGCCAATTCGTCTCCAGCACCTCACCGGTAGCAAAAGCCAGGACCTGACGGACGAAGGCGAGCATCCGCGTTCTGAGGGAGAAGATTCGCGACTTCCATCGCTCCATGTCCTCGTTGCCGCAATGTTCTCGCCATTGAGGGGCTTGGTGTTCTAGCCACATGGCGGAGAGGGCGGATTCGAGGTGATGGAGGTGGAGGAGGAAGCGGAAGATGAGCTGGTATCGGGTTATTGTCTTGCGGGAGATGACCAGGGATAGGGGAAATTTGACTGAGTAATCGAAGGAGAGTGCGTCGATGGCTACGAAGTATATCAGCGACCGTTCATATGATTAACAATATCCGGCACACCCAGCAGCACACGCTCCTTATCCGACCTTTTCGATGCCGCATCATCGTCGTTCCGCCCGCCATCCAGTGCGAAGTCCAGCTCGCCATCATCCGTAAGGCCGCCCGTTCGAGAAACGATCTTCAGAAGCCAATCGTAAAGGCCCTGACTTTGCATGGTGACCTTCAAGTCATCTTTGTAAGGATCGTTTGAGCTGGAGCTTGCCGGATTTCGGATAGCCAGGTCGAGCAGGGACTGTAGCTTGACCAGTGAGGCTGCCTTCGCGGGCTTGCGCATCTCCGTGACAGCGAGGTCGAGGAAGTTGGTAAGGAAGTCGGATTGGTCGAGGAAGAAGAAGTGCTTCATCGACCTGGGACAGGCTCAGCTTTCAAGAAGACACCGCGTTACCACTTACCGGAGGTGGTCCACAAGTTGCTGTTCCTCAAGCATGAGCTTGAGTAGCGTCTTATTGGCGTAGATGTAGGCATCTTCTATCCGCTTGTAGAACCTGTGCCGAAATCAGCGGTGGGGCCTGGAGATAGCAAAAGAGCATACTTTGGCTCGTTCATCACTGCCATTCCGTCAGCCTCCTCATCCACCTCCCCCGGCTTCTTTACCTCGATACCGCATTCCCGGATGACATTGAGGTATTTCCCTGCGAGCAGAATTTTGTGCTTCCAGGGCTGAAGGAAGGCGGGAATGCAGGCGCCACCGGGTAGGCGGGTCGTGTGAGGTCGCGGTGCAGGTACCCCGGCGGAAAGTGAAGGTGCAGGTTTTCCGGCGGACACCTTGGATGAAGTTGCAAGCGATGAGCCGTCTCGGAGCTGAAGTCGTCAGTGCAATGCACACTGTGCAATTCTGGCATGACGCTCACAGTATACCGTCGTTCCCAGTATTCGTCGGTGTAGTCGCTTTCCAGGACGCCCTTTGTGATATGCCCGCTCTCCTTGACCATGAATTCGTCGAAAGGGTCGACCAGATATCCCGTTGAGATCCAACGAATCAGCATCCGGCAGTATGGCTGAGACGCGTGCAGGAGGACTGTGAAGTTCAGCGTCGATGCTGTCGGATCCCTGGAATTGGCGTCAGTATAGAAGCAGCAAGGTCAAAGCTGGTCTTACCCGCTCATAGTAGCCTCCCGCTCGCAGATGATCCCCAACACCTCCCCGCCCAGCACCGGTCCGGCGTCCGCCAGTCCATCCTGAGCCTTCATATCCTTCATCAGTCCCTTCAGCCCGGCGCCACCAAGTCCTAACTCTTCTGCCATACCGCCAAGTCCATCGTCCTCATCCTCGGATGCCTCGGATGCTGGAGCGATGTCATCTGTTTCGAGGGAGAGACAAAGAGAGGAGAGGAGGGACATGGTATGTAATGTGGGATGGAGGTGGAAGTAGAGAGTCTGTAGAGTGAAGGTGGAGGACTGGAGGAAGAGGGATTCGAGTTGAGCGGTGAGGACGCGATATTCCTGTCTCCGGGTCAATGGTCTGCGGTCAGTCTGTTCTGCAAAACATACCTTGAGCATGGATCGTATCCCGCTACCTAACGCATGGCTGACCATTCCATACTCTGGAGTATTTCTTCATGTTGCTCATCAGTGTCGCTTCCTCCGACTACTGAAGAACCTACCGCAACTCCATATACGCTTCTACGGATGTGAAAGCGGTCGCTAATGGTAGTAATCGCTCGACAAGCGAAAGAAGCGAGGGATCTGGACGCTGTCAGCGATAGAACGGCAAGATGAACCCACCCAATGAAGGATCGACCCGCCATCGTGCTCCTCTTATCCGTTGTATCTCGTCCAGCGGATCATACCCCTCCTCGTATCGTATCAATGACCCCTCGATCCCCTGACGCGGAGCTCAGCGGAGGACCGTGGTACCCCGAACTCCTTCCTCACCTGCATCACAAACAACAGATCCTCGCAGATCCACGCCTCCTGCACCTCCAGCGGTACCCCGTCCAGCAGTCTCTCAAACGATACCCCTTCTTCCTCCCCATTGATCCCATTCGCAAGGCCAGCATGGGGTTCTCCTCGGTCGGGTGATTTGCCATTGCGATTCCGCCAATCATCCGCTTCGGTAGCTTCACGGCGTGAAGATGAGGGTTCGGAGTGACTCGAAGACGAGAAGGGTAAGCCATTGGCTTGTGATAAGCGGGATGGTCGGGGTTGAGTGGTCTGTGATGGGAGACGAGAGGAGGATGGTCGGTCCCCATTAGTATGCTTGCGAGGCAGGCCGTCCACTAAGAGCAGATTTCAGTCACGATGAGAGCGCAATGCATACCCATTTCAATGCAACGAAGGTCTTTTGCTCACCTGGTCGACTGAGAAAAGCAGCATCCCCAGATCGGTTGAGCTCCTCGAGGATCGTTCCGGGCCGTACTTTTCGTACGGACGCAAGGGTGCCAGCGATCTGCAAAGCCCGCAAGCTCGGTCAGTAATTGCTTTGAGACTTTTACACAGCTTCAGGACGATAGAAAAGCCGGATCCGCTCTCACAGACGCATGGGACGTGGGAGATGAACTTTTGTCAACAAACCTTGTTGATTTCCTTCTCGCTCAATGTCAATCGACTACTGCTCGTCCTCTTTCCCGGTCTCGGAGTGAAAGGCACCGTCGACGAAGAAGGGACTCTCGACGTCGACATGATCGAGAATTGACCATGAGATGGGTGAGTAAAGATAGAGCTACGCGTCTGGGGGACGCGTGTGATCGCCACGTGGATATCATTTTCGAATGAAATCGATGGAGACTGTGTCTCAGCCAAGAGACCATGCATGTACAACATTCTTCCGCTTCACGCTCATAGCCACATATGCCGTCGGGTACCATGAAAGGCCCCATCCACACCGAGCTAGGTCATAAGATTCCGCGAATGACGGGAACGGCTAAGCAGGGTCAGATCAATTTGACGGGCGATCATCTTGGAGATTCAAAGGCTCTAACACCGATAGATCAATCCAGGGCTCTGCACAAATAAAGCTCAGCAGGGATGATGACTGTCATGGGTGAATCGTGCTCTCTGACACCTGACTGAAGCCGATAGCGACCCGGAGCTGAAAAGCTTTGTCGATCCGGGCGTCTGTTCCATCAAGGTCACCTTGTCCGTGCACTCATCACGCTGAGTCTCAGCCATAACGGCTATCACACCTCGGCCAAAGAGTCGAGATCGAGACACGTAGCAGCATCTACGCTGATGCAGCCTTGAGACAGACGAGACCGGGACCCTTCATTCTGTGAACCCTCCTTTTACGCTTCTCAAACCTCGCACGAAGGCTGGCAGACATGCTCAAATACCCTCGCCTGGCCATTGCACTGACCAACAACGATATACTTCCAAAATGGCTAACCAGATCCAAATCATGCCTCCCCAGCGGGTCCGGTGAGTCTCCCCTCCTTGGCTGTCTTCTCACCAAGTTGAGGGTTCATCAGGTCCGAGATTGACTCTCTCGCCGCCGACATCGCACTCGCCAAAGAGCGCCTCTTCGTTCGCCATCCTCGGAGTCCCGTGAGACCCGCTTTAACTCCTACGTCAAGCAAGTCCCGACTCAGCAATTTTACCTCGCCATTCCGGCTCGTCCGCTCCAGATCCCAGAAGAAGAGGTATGACAAGGTCGAAGAGCAAACCGGGCTCCTCTCTGCTCGACGTGACTCTGACGATTCCGATCAGGCTCTTCTGGATCAGGATGATCCCGCTTCACACCTCCTCGCAGTGCTCGCACCGCTGGTGAGCGGAATCCAAAGGCTCGGCCCCCGTACCACTGGGCAGAACGATGTGGCGGGACTTTTTGATGAAGTGTGTAAGACTCTCAAGGCCTTGATTGTCGAGCTGAAGGGCGAAGAGAGCGGGGGAGACGAGCATGACCTAGAAATGCGCTCTCTGATGCTGTCGGCCTTGGTCAAGAAAGTCCAAGCTGAGCGTCACTCAATCACCATCGCCTCACCACTCGCGCCGAAGTCGCTCAACCCGTTCGTATTTCACGCCACCTCTTTGAGTAACGCCTCAATCAAGCCCATACCTTTCTCCAAGCCGATCCCCGTGATAGGCAAAACGGGCGGCGCGCTTGCACCGTACAGCTCGTTTGGGGGTGGCGCTCCGTCGAGCACTTGGGCGATGAGCGTGATCCGCCTGGGAAGCTTTCAGAACTCGATGTTGTTCAGTCCTAGTCCGGTGGCGGTGCGAAAGCTCGTTGCGGGGAAGACCTAAGCATGACAGGTGTGATGTAGCGCGGACGAAGCAAGGAGGAAGCAAAGCTGAGGCGTGAGATTGGAGAGACGAACAGTATGACCTATACCCCATGCATGCTGCTTCATATCAATGCTCCATCCCTCTCACCCGCATCAAATCGCTTCTCGTCAAAGTAGGTTGCTCTCTGATTCTCTATCAGTATGTACCTGGTTTGGCGATAAATGACTCTCACAATCTTCTTTCCCCCGAAGAATCTTCCATCCAGCTCTCTCGTCGCTCGCCATGCACCAGCCATGCCGGAGAACACCACGAAGACGCGCAGGCATTCTGGTGGTTCAGGTGGCTGCGGTTCGACCATATGAAGGACCACTCGCTCGACGATTCTGACGATTATCAGCAGACACTTGTCGCACTTGTGGAGCACATACCCCCACTTCGAGCATTCTTCCCCTATTTCATCCGACAGATCCTCATCCACGTCGTCCAATCCCTCGACCAGCCCAACAAGACAGACCACCCGACTCGCTTCGCCCAGTCTACCCTTCTCCTCCCTCTGTCGCTCGTCCTCGTTGGCGTTGACAATCCTACCCCTCGAAGTGGCGGTTTGGGTCCATTTGCGATTCTTGGCATTCGCCGCCGCAGCTTTCTGTTTCGCAAGCTGACGCTTCGACATCGGTTGCGACGGATCGCCAGGCTTTTGGGAAGCTGTGACGTGCTCGGCCGTAAGAGCGTGGACTATGCCGGTACCGTGGGCGCCGAGACCGGCACCTTCTTTGTGGCCCCATCTTCGCATCACTACAGCAGATGTCAGCGAAGTCTCCCAAATAGAGAATCGTTGACCCACTTTTCTCGGCAAATGTACCGCTTCTGCCAAATGATCAGCCACATTTCGATTGATTAACGAATGAACACTTACTGATCTTCCATGGGTGGGGCTGGAAGCGGCGCTGCCGGGGCAGACGGACCCGCTCCAGCAAGGTTCTTGAACTTCGCGGCAATGGCTTCAGCAGCTTTCCTCCGTTCTTCAAGCATCTTTGCGAAGTCGTCCTTGTCCGGCTCAGACGCAGGAGGTGGCACAGGAGCAGGTACGGGTGGAGCATGATATGCGCCAAAGCCAGGTATGTCGGATGGGGGGGGCGGTAGTGGAGGTCCGGAAGGATGAGGTGGTTCAGCGAAAGATGGCGGTGGGAGTGGAGTGAACGATGAAGAAGGTGCCGAAGTGAAGGCTGGAGGAGGCGCGTATCCAAGTGAGGGAGGAGGAGCAGGGGGTGCGAACGAAGGAGGTGGAGCTGGGACGGATGAAGGTGCTGGAGGGGGCGCAGCCTGTCCCTGCGATAAGGCAAGCCGGCGGGCATACGCATCATCGCCCGTAGCAGCCTGAGCGATCGCTGCTCGCCGTGCATACGCGTCCTCGCCCGTCGCCGCCTGCGCCGGGGCTGCTCGCCGGGCGTAAGGATGATCGCCGCTGGTATCAGGCGGTAGGGGTGGGGCATGAAATAGGGTCGGCGGCGTGGATGTGGGCGGAGGATTATACATCTTGGGTGGGGCGAACATTTTCGGAGCTGGCCATGTCAATACTCACATCAGGGGGACAGGGAGAGGGAACTCACCATCTCGTCGCGGAGCAACCTCGTCTTCGCTTTCCGTATAGTAGCTGCTGCCCTCCCCACTACTCCCCTCCCCGGCTGCTCGCCTCCGGTTCTCCTCGATCAGAGCCGCCCTCTTCTCCTCACGCAACTTCTTTCGATAATCCTGGTATTCTCCCAGATCATTCGGCTTGTTCGGGTCGTATTGCTCTTCAGGGTCGAAGCTCGGTAGAACTGGTTGGTTGTTCTTCTTTTACCCGACACACCTCTCAGCTTTAATTTGCATGACACGGAGGAGTCGACCGACCTTTTTCTTTTTCTTCTTCTTCGCTCCCTCACCTGGACCTCTGCCCCGCGCCCATTCCCGTTTCGCCCCCTTCTTCCCCTTCGCTGGACCCCGCTTCTCCCCACCAGCTCCAAGCGTCATAGCCGGTGCCCGAGCCAAAGGCTTCCCATCCGGACCGAGAACGACCTCATCTTCCACCTTCAGCTGCGGTTCTGCACTCCGGACAATATCGGCTTTGGCTTCAATCACGGTAGGAACAGCGGAGTAGGTGGTCGTGGAGAAACCTGCAGGTCGAGGGGGAGCTGTGATTGGTTTCGCCTTGGGTATACGGGGAGCGAATTTGAGGGCAGTAGACCATTCGCCGGCGGGTTTAGCAAGGGCAGGCTTTGATGATTCTATATTTGCAGGGGAGGCAGACGGTGAAGCAGAGGTGGAGGGCTCATCGACCCGAGTTGAGATGGAGGATGAAGGTGTCGCGGATGTCGCAACGGTGGGATCAGACTGCCCATTGCCGAACTTGATCCCACTGTAGAGCGACATGGCGTGATTTGGGAAACGACTAGCTATGTATCGAAATATGAAACAGAAAGCAACAGAGAGTTGGACGACCTGAGGAAAGAGTTTCACGAAATCTCCGTTGTTGATGTCTATCTTTTTGTCGAATTGGCTCTTCGCCTAACAAGGCCCTGTATGAGCGCGCCCCTGACCAGTGTATCATTCAAGCTCGATGAGCAGTCTTGACAGATGTCTCGACATGCTTCCCTTGACCCAACTTGGTCGAATGGAGCCAACCTCACAGCCGAAAGCCTTGGACTTGTCGAAGACAGTGAGATGCGATTCGAAGCTGATCAGGCGATGACATGGGGCACCGAGTATGCAGTCCGTCTACAGCTCAAGTCACTGTCTCCGATACTGACCACGGTATCTACAGTCGCATTCACGGTATCTCACCATCGATACCAACGTCCTCATCAACCACCGCCTAGTCGTCCAAGCACTTCACGACCTTCTCAAAACACTCAATCCGTCACCTCTGCTTTTGCTGATCCCATCAGTCGTCATCAATGGTCAGAACGGCGTCTTTGGCGACTGGGCGCCAGCTGATAACATCAGAGCTTGACCGCCTTGCGAAGTCCGCAGCGCAGTCGGATGGGCGTAATGTAGCAGGCTCCGCTAGCGTTGCCACCTTGTGGCTCTTATCCGTCAATCGCCTGCACCGAGAGAGGGGGCATGGGGTACTTCGGTGTCAACGCTGGGTTGAGCGGCTCCACACTGAGGTCGGTTTTACCGTATCCTGCTTCGCCTTGAGGCTTATCCTACTGGGTTGAAAGCTAAAGAAGGCGGACGATCGGATCCTCGATTGCTGCCTCTTCTTCGCGCCGAAGAGTCAGGGCGTGACGCTGTGGACGGATGATCGGAACCTCTCCCTACTGGTCGGTCATCGTCACTCGGTAAGGCTATCCACTGAATGTCGGGTAGGCAGAGACGAATGACATCCCAACCATCGGCGGACGGACCATCACCCTCGAGCGTATCCTCAAGGCGTCCTGCGCGAACCTTCCCGAGGAAGTCTGGTCCAAGCTCCCACAAATTCAAGCCAAGCTTCGAACATCGCATCATAAGGGGGATGACGGCGAGATGGAGCTCGACGAGGAATGGGTCCGACCCGGTGATGGCGACGGCGAAATGATGATCGACGAGACCGGTACCAAAGCATCCCCACCATCCACCATTGCGTCCCTCCCGGTTACCCCTTCCACAAGCACCATCCTTCTCCCTACACGGAAGATCCCCCCATCGCTGGTCGCATCTTTCCAATCGACTTTCACACCCATCGCCACTTCCCTGACCACCTCAGCCATACCCATATCATCCGAATCAACTGCGCCAGACCTCGTCAAATCTGTTGTATCCTCACTTTCCAATCTCGAAACCGCCACCGCTCGCGCATCAGACGAACGGAAGTCACTATTGCGCGCCATAGGTGCGGGACGGACGATCCTGTCTTTCGTACAGGATGATAAGAAGACCCGTCGACCCCGTACTGGAGAAGTCGCCGATGCTCTCGAACTCCTGGGAGACGTCTTGTCGGAGCTTGAAATACTGGACTGCATTGCAGATCTGTATGAGCTGGCGGAAAAAGTTCGGGAATTACCTTGATACCTCGCACATAGATACCCAGCACTCATCAGATCCACCAGCAGAGGAGCTTTCTCATGGCCATGCATTCATCGTGATTGACCACAACAAGGATCGTATATCCCGGAGCGTTACTATGCAATTTTGCCTCTTTGGGGCTTTTGATGGTGACAAGAATCACGAGCACGAACAAAAAATAACGAGAACAAACGAATCTCCTCACGAGCTGGCCCGCAGGCTCGGGTGGAGCTGTGGGCGATCAGCGCCATTCCTTTCACAGGCATCGACCACGTACAATCTGCTCATGCAGGGCTTTACCAGCCGGCACCATTGGGTACACGTGCTCCGACGAAACAACGCACTCCATCACGATTGGGCGGGTTCCGTCGTATTCCAGGAACTCCTTCATCATTGCTGAGAGGTCTGCGAGCTTGGTGCAACGCATCGCCTTGGCACCCATCGCTTCGGCGAGCTTGGGGAAGTCGGGGTTGTGCATCCGCGTGTGAGAATATCGGTTCTCGTAGAACAGGTCTATTCAGCCTGATTAGCTGCTGGCAGAGAAAAAGAAGCACGTCTCGTACCCTGCCATTGTTCGACCATGCCTTGAAATTCATTGTTCATGAGGAGAACCTTCACACCGATGTTGTACTGACTCGCAGTGGCGAGCTCCATCGCCGTCATGGAGAACGAGGCATCGCCATCGATATCGACAACGATCTTCTCGGGCGCGGCGACTTTTGCGCCGATAGCGGAGGGAAGACCGAAACCCATGGTCTAGCTGGAGTCAGAACCCGCCTTTTGCTTTAAATTAAATCAAGGTGCTCACCCCAAGACCACCAGATGAGATCCAGCTACGCGGCTCGCTCCATCGGTAATGCTGGCACGCCCACATTTGATGTTGTCCTACACCGGTCGAGATGATAATCTTGTCCTCTGCGCCTAGTCAGCGCCGCCTCACCTGCGCCACAGGCAATACTCACTGCCAATCACCTCAGCCTGTCGGTCAAGCTCCTGAACCACCTCCTGAGGCTTGAGCTTCGAGCCCTCAGTGCTGCCAGTGAAGGCAAACGGATATCTCTCCTTGTTTGCTTTGCATCGCTGGATCCAGGCGGTGCGGTCGGCCTGCTCGATCTGCGGCAAGAGCTCCGCAAGGGAGGCCACGACATCGCCAAGTACGGGGATCTGCGCTTCGACGATCTTGTTGACGTTCTTGGCCTGGATCTCGAAATGGATGATACCACCGGTTCCTTCGAGTGCCGCTGCACGGGCAGCAGGTGCGAATGCTGAATTTGACATGGTCAGTCTTCGGCACTCGAGAATACGCAAGCCAGCTCACTGTCGACCTTGCCAGTCACACGGTCGTCGAATCGTGCACCCAGGGCGATGAGAACATCGGCTTCCTGGATCGCAAAGTTGGCGTATGCGCTGCCGTGCATGCCTAGCATGTGCAGGGACTTCGGGTCGCGCTCGTCGTAAGCGCCGAGACCCTGAAGAGTGGTGGTGACGGGGATGTTGGCAATGTCGCTAAGCTCCTTGAGGAGCCTCGGTCCGTCGGGAGAAGACAGCACACCCGCTCCAGCATAGATAATCGGCCGCTTTGCGCCATTGATCATCTTCGCAGCGGCTGCAATAAGCGAAGCCTCACCAGGTCGAGGTCGGGAAGGGACGGTGGCGGGGTTAAGGGGGCTGGAAGGGAGGTATGGGGATGCGCCGGTCTGGACGGATTTGGCGGGTATGGGTGTCCGGAGGATGGCGGCGGTCACGTCTTTGGGCAGATCGACGAGGACAGGTCCAGGTCGGCCAGTGGTGGCGATTTTGAATGCCTCGTTGATCCTTCGAGGTAGCTCTGCGATCTCCTTGACCATGACGTTCCATTTCGTGCAGCTCCTTGAAATCCCGACGACATCCGCCTCCTGGAAGCTGTCACTGCCGATGAGGTTGGTGGCGACCTGTCCGCAGAAGACGACCATCGGTACACCATCGCTCAGCGCGTCCTGCATGGGTGTGATGACATTGGTCGCGCCAGGTCCAGACGTGACGAGCACGACACCAGGTTTGCCTGACACGCGGGCGTAGCCTTCAGCCATATGGCCAGCACCTTGCTCATGCCGAGGAAGGACGAAATCGAAGTGTTTGGAGTTATAGATTGCGTCGAAAACAGGGAGAATCGCGCCACCGGGGTAACCGAAGATATGCTTGACGTCCTGTCGCAGCATCATCTCATGGAATATCTGCCCTCCCGATAAGCCGACAAAGCTGCGAGCCTCAGCCCAGCACATAAGAAGCTCATGATGACTTACGAGTGGTCGAGCGCATTCGAGGACGATTGAGGTGACTCGAGGGGCGATGGCGAGGTGCCTGGAAGCGCCGAAGGCGGCAGCTGGAAGTGCTGTGCTGCTTCTGGACGGACAGCTAGCGCTGCCCCGCTGACCGCTGAACTCTGGATCTTTCGCACGTGTTCCCTCACCCTCGCTTTCGCCTCCAGGCTCATCCCCTGCTCCCGTAGGGCTCTGCGGTCGATGGAAGGTGCTGGTACATTTTGGGTGGAAGAGGTATGGACGTGGGAGCGAGCACTCGTGGATCGGTCGGTCGAATGGTGTCTCCGCTGTAAGGGAAAGATGGGAAGGAGAGGGGAGGCAGGGGGGGTGGAGCGAATGAGGTGGCGTGAAGATCGAGGAAGCATAGTGGAACTCGGTCAACAATGGGGGAAGTACGGGCAGAATACGATTGAGGGATATGTGAGACTGCAAGCTGTAAGCGACAAGGCGCTTTCGTTTTAAGATTGATGACTTGATCCAAGCCGGACATTCTCGACTCGTCAAAAAGACGGGATCCTCCTCGGTGTTTTGGTGATGTGGCAACTCTGCAGCATCATTTCCCCGCAATGCCTCCGCGCAGAGCTCCACAGAGCGGCGGCTCTTCGCGGTTATTGCCACGTCCGAAATCAAGTCCTAGGGCATCTGCTGGTCTTTCAAGATCCCCGCTCCTTTCCGTCATCTCCTCTTCTTTACGGAGGAAGCTGGTGCAGCCTGGGACCTGGACTTGAGATGTCGGCCGCAATAGCTCAGGCGCCCCCTGGGCTTCCCTTCCCTGCCGACTTCAAGCCGAGGGACAATCCGGCGTTCATCCTTCAAGGCAAGCTGAAGACGAGCTATGAGACGGTGAGTTATCGCGCCCAATCATGGGCGTAGACTGACGGTGCTGATCGCTTAGCTACCGGTACCGGAGCCTGGCCCAGACGAGGTGCTGGTGGAGGTGAAGAAGACCGTACGTGCCGCTCATTGCTCAAGTCGGCTGAAGCTTAAGCAGGGTATCTGCGGATCCGATGTTCACTGTTCGTGCCCATCTTTCAGGGACACCTGCCTCGTTGATCAACTCGAAGTCTATCTCACCACCAAGTTGGGGCTCATGGAGGCCAAATCCCCCATGTGTCTCGGCCACGAATCTTCCGGCTACGTCGCTCGATTAGGCGCGAACGTAGCCGCGAAAGCTGCGGAGGCTGAGAAGTTTGCAGCGGAATTGGCGAAAGCGAGCGGTGGGAAGGGTTCTGCCAAATCTGTTGTCAGACAAAGGGTTTTCAACATTGGCGACAAGGTCACATTGGAGCCCAGCCAGACATGTCGGATGTGTTCCGACTGTATTAATGGACAGTATCAGGTGAGTCGAGCCTTCCGTGCATTCTACTGTGCGTTGATGGGAATAGATATGCGAGCATATGTTATTTGCAGCCTACCCGCCTGCCGACGGTACCCTGCAACGATACTTCAAGCTGTGCGCTGTCCGATCATTGCTCTCCTTTGATATACTGATATAAGCCTGTTCTCAGCCCCGCAGATCGTGTCTACCACCTCCCCGACTCGGTCGATCTGATGTATGGCGCGATGATGGAACCGCTGTCGGTCGCAACCCATGCCGTCGCTACCGTCGGCGGATTGCGGACGGGTCATAATGTGCTCATAATGGGTGCGGGACCGGTCGGACTCCTCGCTATGGGAGTCGCGAAAGGTCTCGGCGCGGCCAAGATCATCGCGGTGGATATCAATGAGGAGAGGTTGGATTTTGCGAAATCTTATGCCGCGACAGATGCCTACATTCCGGTATGTCTTGTACTGTTTGGGCAGTCAGATGACTGACGAGCATGTAGATCAAGCAGGAAGCGAATGAGTCTAGACCCGACTACTCCGTGCGAGCCGCTGCAGACCTGCTGTTGACTACGGGAACACCCGTCCGAGGACCCGGCTCTATTGATATTGTAATGGACGCAACGGGTGCCGAGGTGTGCATTCAAATGGGACTGAACGCCGTACGACCGGGGTGTGTAGACAACATTTACTGTGTTCACGTTTCTGATCATCATACGCAGCGGCACATACGTCCAGACTGGATTCGGCCCGCCCGACGTTCAGATCCCCATGTTCCGTGTAGTGACCAACGAGATCAGTATCAAGGCTGGATGGCGATACGGCCATGGCGACTAGTTTGATGTCCAATCTTCAGCTGGCTCTTGGCTGATGGATGAGCAGTCCCCTTTCGATCGACCTCGTCGCCCGCGGATTGGTCGACCTGAAACCCCTTCTCACCCATACCTTCAAGTTTACGGATGCGCTCGAAGCGTTTGAGATCACCAAGAACGGCAGGGATCGGGAAGGGAAGTTTGTGATCAAATGTGTCATCGATGGGCCGGAATAAGTTGTTCGAAATCACCATCTGCTGCTACGAGTCATATGCATGTGATTCAGCGCGAAATGTAACCAATTGGGTTTGAAACAAGAATCTCTTAATGCCTCTTCTGCCACAAAGCTGATTGACTCGGCTTGTGCCTGCGTTGCGTTCAACCTTTCGGATTCACCCCGTGGTTAGTTATTTCCTATTCACTCAAGATGGCGTGAGTCCTACTCGGGATACTGCAACGTGCCTTGCTGACGGATGATTTCCCGTTATTCTGGTCAGGACGTGAGTTCCTTCTTCCCCACAAAAACGCCTCCTCAATGAAAACAGCGGGATGCCCCGCTGACGACGAGTCTAGACAATTTGCGCACTGGATAAGGTCGCCGGCTGCACGGTCATACTTCTTCAGTACGTACGAGGCTGCTTTTCTCGCGTCCAACCTTGTATCAGGCTGATACACTCCCAAGGTACACATTTCTGGGGTCCAGTCAGTCCATCCCGCAGCCGTCACCCATTCCACCTGGGTGGCCGGACGAAAGGGCGACTGACCATGTCACACAGGTGGCCAACTGGGGTCTCCCCATCGCGGCGCTCTCCGACCTTGCGTATCGCGATGAGGATTCCATATCTGGGGTCATGAGCCCTACGCTTGCTGGCTACTCGTGCGTTTTCTTGATCCCTCTCCATCCTTCTACCTCCCTCGGTCTCCCTTATTCTCCCGCTCTCCCACTCGTCATCCTCGTATCTCCTCATTCCGTCCACCTCGCTGATGTCCGGTGTCAGGATAATCTTCATGCGTTTCGCCTGGCGCGTCCAACCCCGAAACTACCTCCTCTTCGCCTGCCACTTCACCAACTCCATCGCCCAGCTCACCCAAGAGGCGAGGTGGGCGAACTACTGGTACCTAGGTGGGAGGGAGAGGAAGCATCCTGTTGGGAGCGAGGTGGGGGACGCTATTGGGCAGGTCGAGGCGGGGGTGCAGGAGGGGGTGGAGAAGGTCAAGAAGATGGCTTAGGGTTGGGGAGTGGGGTTGGACAGATCATTTATTGGGAGGGGATGAGACCTCGATAGACGGATCCATCTTATGTTACAACAGCTTACAGACACTCGCCCATCTATTGGGCCACTCCACCGACAGCAGTCACTCATTTCAGATGGGTCTGCGCGTTCCGTAGTGCAAGATACGCCTGATCCCCGCCTGGGCCCTATGAGGGGTGAGCGGGCTGCCCGTTTCGCTTTGAGGGTACACTCACCAGTCCCCGCACGACATGCCACACCTCCAAGCCCTTGTACCGAAGCTTTGTTCTCGGGTCTGTATAATTCGCATGGAGTCCGGTGATGTCACAGTACTTCTTAGGAGGGAGTAGTGATGGTGGAGCAGCGGGTGTGTGATCTGATGCGACTCCTGATCAGCCTGTCTCTCCTGCCAACATACGTCATGCCGTTCACAAAGCAGGGACAGGACTGATAACTTACAAGTGATGATCTCCTTTCTCACAACCCCGGTCCCCGCCGCGTCCCCACCTCCACTCCCAACACCATTTACCTCCATCCCCTCCCCCTCACCCTCATCATCCTCATCAAGCGGCGTAGTAGCCTCACTGCGTCCCGTCATCGGCGTCCCAACCCCACTCCTCCACCTTAAATTCCCCAGATTCCCCAGGCCCTTCTTCCCCCCGACCCCTCCCCCGATCGGATTTACCTTCTTCTTCTTACTCCCCACCTCGACCACCTCCCCTCTTGCCTTCGCGGCCGTTTGTGCGGCGGATAGGAAGCCGTCCCCGCCAGAGACACGTTCTCGCTCGAAGGTTAGGATCTGTTTCGCGTTCTTCTTGGTTGTGGAGGAGGAGAAGGTGCGGATGTTTAGGTGGGAGGTGAAGTGCGGGTTCCGGAAGGGCCGGGGGGTGTCGGCATAGTTTAGTCGGTCGGCTAGGGTCTGGAGAAACGTGAGTGGGTATACGTATAGGAGAGGAGGGTGGAGGGACGTACGGGCAGGTTGGAGGAGTCGTCGAATGGGACGGGAGTGCCAGCGTTGGACTTTCGGGCTCCAGGTTTGGGCGGTGCCTTCGGCCTAGAAGAGGAGCTATGTCAGCACGTTGGGGCCCAAGCGAGGATCCGAATTACATGGTGGTAGGAATACTCTGTCTACAACGATCGATAAAGGAATCGATGAGTCTGAAAAGTCGAACGAATCGAAACGCAGGATTACTTATGTGGCTATGAAAGAAATGATTTACACGCAGCGTCTCCTCACTGTAATTGTCACCCTGGCCTCAACGCGTCCAATGGCGACTCCGTCACAGATCGAGATGTTGATCGCACTTCATGGTATCTCTCGTTCACTCATCTACTGAATACAAGCTCGAATCTCTATCGCCTTCATCCCATCTCTCAAGTCAACCTACTTGTCCTGACCCTCACAGCATCATACGCCTGCTTCGCCATAGCAGTAGCCTAAGAGGTGATCCCAGCTACATCCCGAGTCAGCCTTCAACACATCGAAGATCCAGACTATCGTCTGAAGCGGGGTGAGCCACTCACGGTCCGCCGCGACCTTCCCATCCCCCAACGGCGCCAATTCCGTACTCTCGATGATCCCTGGCTTCCCCTCAACCGAATCATTCGCCTTCGAGTCCGACGGCGGGACCTCGTCCTTGTCGGAGGAGTCTTGGATCACGTTGTCAGACCCAGTGGATGTCTGGGAGTACGTCAGGGTTTGGGACAGGCTGAGGAATCGGGTGAGGCGCACGTTCTGGACACCAGCGTAGACGCCTTGGACGCCGGTGGGGTTGACGGAGGTGCTGCGCTGAGCGTAAGTTCAAACTAGGCGTGTCCGTCTGCCCCTCCGCCGGGACGGAGGTGCCACGGTGAAAAAGGAGCAGCAGGACATATGGACTCACTCGTTTATCGCAGACATTACTGGTCGTGATACTTGGTCTTGGGGGTTCGGTCGTATGTAGGCCTGAGAATGCGCCTTTGAGCCCGGATTGCAGCAGTTCCCCATGACGTAAGGTGGAGATTGTGTCTGATTGCGCTTGGAAAATCCACGTGTAAGGTCGTTCCCTCCACACACGATAATCTCGTGCCACTAGCCAGAAAAGTCGAAACACAACCTTCCTTTCCCACTCTCCTACCCCATCCCCGCCTTCCAGTCCAACCTTTCCTCTCACCTTTCCTTCCCCCAAACATGTCTGCCACCATGACACAAACGATGACTCGACCCACCAACCACTTCTCAACCCACCAATCCCCCACCGTCGACCTCGACAGCTACGACGAGGAGCAAGTCCGACTAATGGAAGAGCGATGTATCCTCATCACGCCCAACGACGAGGCATACGGCGAGGATAGCAAGAAGACTTGTGCGTTATAGTACACATTGTGCCCTTCTTGTCCGTGCTCATGGAACTTTAGGCCATCTGATGAGTTCAATCAACGCCGGCCTCTTACATCGCGCCTTCTCCGTCTTCCTCTTCCGACCCAAAGATGGAAGGTTACTTCTCCAGAAACGAGCGGACGAGAAGATCACTTTCCCAGGGATGTGGACAAATACGTGCTGCTCACATCCTCTGAGTATACGCGCGGAGCTGGAGGAGAAGGATCAAGCTGGTGTGTTCTTCGCCCGATGCTGTAGCACAATGCTCACCGCGTTCAGGCGTGCGAGCAGCGGCGATCCGGAAACTTCCGCACGAGCTAGGCATCCCGCCGAGTCAGCTGAAAGCGGAGGACTTTATGTTCTTGACGCGGATACACTACCTCGCGCCCAGTGACGGGCTCTGGGGAGAACACGAGAGTGAGCGTCATTTCTGTGCAGCCCCGGCCAGTTGCAATTCAGCGGCTGGTTGAGCTGTAGCATTCGAAGCTCATCCATGCTTTCTCACCAGTCGACTACATCCTTTTCAGCACCCTTGACGTCGACCTCGAGATAAATCCCAATGAGGTCAGCCATGCACGATATGTCTCGAAATCCGAGCTCGAAGCGATGTATACAGATTCAGGTTTGTTATCTCTCTCCGATCCATTCTCTGATAAACCTGTATTAGCCAACTCCTTCACCCCTTGGTTCCGACTGATCGCGCGGGATCTGCTCTTCCCGTGGTGGGACGACATGCTGGCCAAGTCCCGTAGTGAGGGTTGGGATCCGGAAACCGGGAAGGGGACTGTACGAGCAGGAGTGTTGGAGGGAGGACTGAGGACCGGGGAGATCATTCGGATGGTCTAATGTAGAGCAACCCTAGACGACGCCAGGGATACCCAATCATATCATACCCCTAATAACGTGCATTGTCTACCTCATCGCCGCATTGGCCTTGACCGGATCTGCTGGCGGGAGAAACCCCGGGTCATGAATGGAATGGACGATATCTGGGGGGTGAAAGCGACAATTTCGGACCTGCTCGCCGCTGACCATATCGACAGCGTCAACTGATCAAATCAGCTTCGACCATACGATCCAGTGGCGCGGGGTGATCGGAGTCGGACTGACCACTGCGTCTTTTACGGCGTGATCGAACGTTGGGAAGGAGATCTTCGGTGGTGGGTTGGGGAGGAGAGGTGGTCGAAGCTGATCGACGAATGCTCTGTAGGGCGGGAGCGTAAAGGTCCATAGCGCGCCCTGGCATCAGCGAAAAACCGAGAGATGAGACTCACCCGCCACCAATGTGCGTTGGCTGGATCAGGGAACACGTCCAGATCAGCTCGGTCAAGATGGCATCCGTCTAAACCGACGCGGACGGCAACCTCGTCCCCCTGCCCAGGTCCGAGGTTGGCACTGGCAAGATCGACCTCCTCATCGTGATTGGTGTATACAGGGTAAGAGACTGGGTGATTGAGGAGGAGGACGTTGATGTGGTCGGTGAGCGGGTATGCGAGGGTGGATTTGCCGGATCCTGGGGGTCTCGAGGCAAGTTAGCGAGGCATGAATTGCAGGGAAGAAAGGGACAGGCGGGACCCGGCTATGCCGATGAGCAGTCCCTCTGGAGACGTCCTGGAGATTCGTCAGCCGTGATGAACCTAATCAGGTTGAGCCGTACTGCTTGTAAGCTTGCACGACCTTCTGAGCGAGATCTTCAATCTGGGCTTGCATCTTGCTGTATTGAAAACTAGAAGCAAGTCGGACGTGACAAGCAAGTGGGACGTGAGGATAGGTTGAATGAGCTGGAGAGCTTCCGTTGTCCATCGCTTCTCTTGTCGCTTCTTTTCCAGTCAGTGGGCGCCCATCGATCGATGCATCAGAAATGAGATGTATCCAGATGAACACACATTCCAGTCTGCCTAAATTGATTCGCGGTGGAAAGTACCGAAATGAGACTTGGAATGATGACGACATCTCCTCCACGAGACGTCAGCCCCGTTGTTGTTACCATTCTACAATCTCTGGCATACTCGACTCACTCCTTGGCATCGTGCTCTTGCCCTGCCAGTCGCCCACCTTCCCGTTCCATCACATTGGATTTGCGCTACGCGATTCACTTTCACCCATTGCTAGGCGATCAGCACGCGAAGAAACCATGCGCCTCCTCCTTCCGGTTGTCGCGGTGGCATCCCTTGTCCCAACAGCCCTCTCTTGGGGTGCAGCAGGTCAGCCTCGCTACTTGATCCATCCATGCTCTTGCTGACAAAGCGCTCCCGTCTCAGGCCACGAGATCATCGCCACCATCGCCCAAATCCATCTCCACCCCTCAACCCGCGCAAAACTATGCCACATCCTGCCCAACGAAGCGCACTGTCATCTCGCCCCGGTAGCCGCGTGGGCCGACCAAATCCGGGGACGATATCGTGGGACGGCGCCTATGCACTATATCAATGGTTTGTCCATCCTAATCTTCAACGTTTCCGCTGAAAAGGATGGTGTCTAGCGAACCTGGATCACCCGCAAGATCACTGCGAGTTTGGGGAACATGGGTGGATGAACGAGGATGTGAATGTGCTCACTGCAATCGCTAATTATACACGGGCTGTGGTGGATGGTCAAGGGTGGGTACCTCTGCATCGTCAAGGATACTGCTGATGCCTTGCTAGGGACATTCCGTTGAGGTTCTTGGTACATTTCATGGGAGATCTGCATCAGCCGCTACACCTGACTGGACGGGATAAGGGTGGAAACGGAGGTGAGCTGATCCGATTCACATGAAGATCAAGCTGATCAATCGCTTTCAGCGGTGATCAAGTTTGAGGGGCATACGAGAAAGTGCGAGACCCTCTGCTTCAGATTGCGATGTCCATTCACTTGGACCTCGCCCAGTCTACACTCAGTCTGGGACAGCGGAATCATCACCAAGAACATCCGCGAGTTGAGCAACTATACTTCGCCGCTCCCTTCGTGCGTTATCATCTCACTCGTCTAGCGACTTCTGACAATTTGTGATCGCAGGAAGCAAATCGAGTCGTCCCTGCTGGGCGCCATCTTTGACCCCTATGTCCGCTTCATCGTCTGGGAAGGCATCCGCCAATGGTGGACGAATGATCTCGAGGACTGGCTCTCGTGCCCATCATCCGGCGACCCTTATCCCCACTCATCCAACGCCGATATCCCAGCCTCCTCACCCGCGATCATGCACACCATCAAATCCGCATCCTCGTTCGTCATGGCCCTCCTCCCACCCACATGGTCCACCTACATGTCCCTCGCTGTTCCCATCCCCCTGACAGAGACTCATGATTTCGAGGCTCAAATGCTAGCGTCCACACCGGACGCTCTGGCCGCTCGAGGGGAGAACATGACTTTCCCGGCTTGTCCGTACACCTGGGCCTCGGCTATGCACGATATCAATTGCGACGTCGCTTGGCCGGCGGGATATACCGGTGTACCTGGCGAGCCGTTGATCGAGCTGGATACCGATGTGTATCTGGGTAGGATAGGACGGGAGAAGACGATTGAGAAGCTCTTGGCGATGGCGGGTTTGAGGTTGGCGAAGGTGGTTAATGAGGCGTTGGCTGAACCGGGCGAGACATCGCTCTTCATGGTTTATTGAGGTGCAGCGTTGGGTCAGGACACTACAGCTTTGGGTCAGGACACTCATAGTGGCATGTATGCTTGTATTGCAGGTCCGTTGCGCAAGTCTACAGGCCTGGCACGACTGTCGGCTGCCTAGTGGACACGCAGGACTTCGGGTTTGAAGCACTCCGTGATTTTCGGAATCGTTGGCTCAAATTGCTCTGCGGCCCCGTGCGGTCATCTGAATTCATAAGCTAACGCGACCGGCCATCCGGCCTTCCTGTCAACGTCAACGTCCCCGCTCTTTGCTGCAGGGTACCTCGTGCTGAATCGTAGCTATTCAGCTGCTTCGCGCCGATGATGGACGACCGTTTCACCTTCCTGCGCGAAGCGTCGCCCCCAAATTCGGCGCTACCATTGCCCTACACCTTTGAGCACCGCTGTCCCACTGCGAAAGGCGAGGTCGAGCTCCACTATTGGTCACCTCGGGACGGTACGGAGAAAGCGCCTGAGCACCTCACACTCTTCATCCTCGGTCCGCACATCCGGCCAGACTTGACTCCGAGCTGATATAGTCCCAGGCAACCCTGGTCTACTAAACTACTACATCCCCTTCCTCACCCACCTCCCTTCCCTCCTTCCACCGGCCCACGCAATCCTCTCCACCTCCCATATCGGCCATTCCCCTTCCCTCCCCGCCCCAGCCGAACCACTAGACCTCCATGCCCAACTCGAACCGAAACTCGAGCTCGTCCATGCTCTGCGAGTCTCGCTTGATACCTGGGCTGGTGGGACGCGGCCGAAGTTGGCATTGATGGGCCATTCGGTGGGGAGCTGGTTGATGTGCGAGGTTATGAAGCGCGTGGAGGGGGTTGAGGCGGGATATATGCTGTTCCCGACCATTGGTTGGTTGGCGGAGACCTGGAATGGGCGAACGTTATGGGTACGCCTGCACGCGTTTCGTGGCCTAGCTCGACGGCCTGACTGCAAACCGGGTAGCCGATCTTCCGCCAACCTATCCGATCACTCATTCCCACCCTGTCGTACCTCTTACGTCCGATACTCCCATTCACCACCTTCCCACCCACAACTCTCTCCCTCCTCCGTTCCCCGACGACGATACGCCACGATATCGCCCTAGGAGCGTCTGAAATGGAGATTATCAGAGAACCAGATCTCGACTGGATCCGATCCCAGCGCGTCGACGATCCGACCAGAGGACTGTTCGGTCTGTGGTCAGGGGGGAACCTCGACGGGTGGTCCGGGAAGGATGGGCCTTTAGCGCGAGAGTGCCTCGGTGGGGAGGATGGGGGGAGGGTGAAGGTGCTCGAGGGTGTACCTCATGCTTTCTGTTTGAGTGAGTGTGTACTGGTGAGAACATGGAGCTGATGGGGACAGCTCAGGAGAATTCGGAGATGGTCGCGGAGGTTGTGGCGAGCTGGATCATGCCAGCCAAACCAACTCCCAAACAAGATGCCATGCCCAGCGAGCAGCCGTCGACGATGAGTAAGGTGCTGCCGATGTAGATGTTCCTCGAACTGTTAGGCACATCCTTTGGCGACAATCCGTTGTTCTGATGCGACGCGAGGCGTCCTCTCACCTTTGATGGCTTTAGACAGAGGAGGTGTATTCGAACACAAATGCTCAACTCAACCGTTCGACCTCGCTCACTTCGCTCAACAGCGCTTTCTTCATATACCTTCCTGATTTGTCTTATTCGGCCACACTCTCCAACAAGCATGCTGAACGCTATGGTAGCATCCGGCCTCGCGCTCAACTTCGCCCAAATCGATCATCCGCCCACATCGACCGCCCCTTCATTCCAGTCCCAGGATCCAGCTTCTGATCACCCAACCTCTCCTTGCGGGTGCGAGTGCCAGTGTTCCTCACCTACCGCCTTCTCCGAGGCAGCCGAGCTCAAGCAGGCTGAGGCGGAGCATCCGAACGGACCGGATCGGGGTGTCTTTGAGGATGCTTGGCAGGCTATGGTCTGTTGGCTTGCGAGCTCTGAGTCAAAGGCTGCTGATGATCTTGATGGTGAGCTACGAAAATTTGTCATGACTTCCTCGGGTTGCTGCTGATACAATCATGTGTAAAGAGCTCGCTCATAGGGTGGAGAAGGACGGGAATAGTGACGTTGTACAGTTCTAGCTCCGACCGATTGAGTGAGTGAGGTATTGCAGGAAACTCATACGTAGGAGAGTCGTCTGAGATGCATAATCATGAATCTTACGGACCAACTCTGCTAAATAACAGCAGATATACGATCAGAACAACCAAATCTCGTGAGCGCAGGCAGATTGACCGGCTGCCACACTAGAAAATGCTTCCGCTCGAACCCCTTGCTAAAGGCTCCATCTGTCCTTCCTCTTCTCCATATGCACTGTGAATCAAGTCATTGTCTTCCTCATCTCACACGAAGCAATGGAGAAAGCTTTTGACCGGTTGCTATATCACTTGTCCTCGTTTGAGGGTCGTCGGCGGGCTTACACGTCGGCTTCCCATAGATTTGTGACAAACATTCCAATCCATCTTATCGCTGAACAGAATATCTTCTTGTCGAACATTCTCGCGTCTTTCATCTCCTCTCATGCCCACTCTGTAGAATTTCGCATTCACAAGAATCCTCCTTTGGTCTGAAAGACGGTTGAAATCCCGCCCAAATGAAGACTCAAACGATTAGCAGGAAGGTGCCCCACGAGCTGGGCGGGACCTCAATTGCTTGACCACTTCGCTTCCCGACTTCCTCTTTTGCCCTCAAACGACGACTTCGACTTCGAGAAATGCTCCTTATATACGGCCCGCCCCTTGGGGAGAAGTCGGACTTGGGATCGAGAACTTCTGCTTCCACTTGATTGATGGTTTCGCCTGCTCTCAGCATGGCCCTTTTCTTCACCTCTTTTCATCATGAAGAACCGACTGATCTTGCTTGGAACCTGTGCGATCGTGACAGCGGAGCAGTACTCATGCGGGTCAGTCGGCAGCTCTTGTTTTTCACTTTGATCGTAAGTCTAATGCTCATACCGAACGAAACGAGCATTATTGTACATTCACCCTTCAAAATCCCTTCGTCTTCAAATCGCAAGCTTGTCGACTGAGCAAGCGGGCACTCTGATCCGTGCTAGCGCTCAAGACAAGCAGATCTAAGACAACACGTTTGCGGGAATGCGTGCCCGTATGGGAGGCGGTGGTGGCCGAGGGGGAATGGCCGTACAAATGGAGTTACAGCAGCTCAAGGCAGCTCCAATATTAAACCCGCACTTTGGGATGGTCATCAAATAGTATGCCTTCCCCTGCTATCACTTAAGTTCCGCTGAACATAGAGCCGCAGTTTAGATTGCTTAAATCGACTGATGGACGTCATGGTAATGACTCGGGGACCGGCAGGCGTGAGGATGTGGCTGATCGAGGTGCAGACGCTGGTCAGGTTGCTCCAAAGGCGGGTGTTTCAACGCATGCCACTGTCAATACTTTGTTCCCCTTCTGTGTCCGTTGAGCTGACCGAACACGGAGTAGAACCGGACCAGAGCGAACAGCGATATTCAGCTTCGCCAATTACTGGCGAAGGATGGTTCAAGCTCCAGTGAGACCATCTATGCCGCGTCAGGCTGTATTGACGTTGAGACATTCAGTATCTGATGGGTCGTCCCGAAGCTCAGCTCGTTCTGATCACACTGACCGAGTTAGCGAGCCGGTAAGGTTTCGTTGCGCCAAGGCAGCCCATCCCCCTTTCCTTCATTTTGGGCTATATGACTCCATAAAGAGGCTGAGAGCCCTCCGACACATCACTTCCATGACCTGTTATGCATTCGATCATTACCTTCTCCCGTCCTCTTCCAGAGGTGACTCAACTGCTTGATCACGTGATTGCACAGATGATCGACGCGTATCTGAAAACATGAGCGACCGGCGAAAATCGTGCCCCAGCTATCAGGCAGGGGGTCATCAGCTAGAAGAGGGCAGCGTGATCGTAGCGAGACGTCTACCGAAATGAGCGTCTCAGCTTCTTCCGATCCCCGACTTCCACCCAAGGAGCCCGACTTATTCTTCCCCTCGTCCGACTCCGAGGAGGAGGATGAAGTCCCTGCAGTCCCTCTCGCTTCCTCCACGGTCTTTGGGGCTTCAAGCTGTTCCTCCACCATACTCAAGCGGAATGGTCACCGCTCCAGTCCTCAAAGGAGCGGTAGCAGCCCTAGCAATGGCGATACGAAAGACATCTTGGGCTCGCAAGGTAGCGATATCGTACCTCTCGACTCCACACCCCTTCTATTTACCTCCGACACCGCCGGACCATCCACTTCCAAGCGACGCGCACTGAGCCGCTCGCCATCCAACAACGTCCCACTGAGCTCCACAGATGGCTACCTCGGTGAGTTCGTATGCGAAGGTTGGAGTCTGTCGAAGGGCAAAGGCTATTGCGTGCCTGGAAGCAAGGTCATTTTCGAACGACCGAAAGCTGCGAAGGGTGGAGATGAGGATTCGAAGGTATTGGCGAGGGGTAAGGACAAGGTCGGGCCTGCGAGGCTGGTAAACGGGAAGATGGTCAATGCTAAGACTAAGCCTGTTGGGGGGAAGCAAGTGACCCTTGGGTCTTTGGGCTTGGGGAAGAAGGCTGCCTCGGTGGTGCGTCTCGTGGAGCAGTGGTGGTAGGGGGTCCATGATGAGCTGATGGGGGGTGTAGCCGACGAAGAAGCCCGGTGCGAAGCCGGTCGTTGACCAGATCATCCGATTCCGGTAAGTCGTGCGATTCATACAAATCATAACAAGGGCTGACCTTCTTGATGACAGGAATGAGCGAGGCTTTGGTGCGTCTGACTAGCTCTAAGGCAAGATTACTGATTCTTGGTGTCGCCTACTCGAGCAGAAAGTGTGTGATTTCTACCCTCTCCGTGAGCGCTGAACTGACAAAACGAAGTTGGCAGGCTATCCGTCGGCGAAGCTGGCTTTCTCGTCCACCTGCTCGACACTGGGATCAGTGAGTCGTCGGGTACCTGCTTACAATTCACGCTGATCGGATGACCATGTGCCAGTCTCCTTGCGTGGCCATGTCATAGACTGCCCTCAAGTCCTCTCGACCGGCGCCACCATCCTTTTGAATGTCAAGGTATACCTTACCCGTCAAGCGTTCGAGATCGTCGAGAAGGAAGTTCGCGAGGAAAATGGAACGTTCTGGCAGGAGCAGAAGGAGACTATGGAGGAGGAGGCGATGAGGAAGAGGAAGGATGCGTTAGGATTGCTCTTCGGTACGTAGACTTCTTCCAAGGGGGACATCCCTCATCCCACTATAGGTCGCATCGGTGTCAAGCCGCTTCAATCGAATGCATTAATCATGGCGCAAAAGAAGAATGGCACTGCGGTGATCGATGAGAAATCTCTGAAACACTTCGATTCCCCCGCTCGACCACCTACTAGACGCAGTGCTAGTCCGTCCAAGGGCAGCACTTCGTCCGGCGGAAAGGGCAAGGCTAAAGCGTCTGATGACGAGGAGGACGAGGACAGCGGAGATGAGGCGGAGAAGCTTAATGTCGAGCAGCTGAACGAGCTGGATAGCATCTATCGAAAGTGAGCTGAGGTTTTGGTCCGCATTACTAGGGCACGCTCATCTGGAATTAGAGCTCAACAAGGCGATAATCGACTCGAGGAGTCGTTGCCCCCCGAGTCGTTCCTCTACACCTTGCGACCATATCAGAAACAAGCTTTGACTTGGATGAACGCTCGAGAGACTGGAGACTCCAGCGTACGGGATCAGAGCCTTCATCCGCTGTGGGAGGAGTGAGTGGGACCATTGCTCAATCGAGTCATTGCTGACCGGCGCCTCAGGTATGCGTTCCGTAAAGAGTATCCCGAAGGCCGCCCGATCGAGATCGAGGACGATGACGATATTGTCGATCCTAGCCGGAATTTCTACTGGAATCCCTATAGCGGCGAGCTCAGCCTCACTTTCCCTGTCTCAAATACCCAATCTAAAGGCGGCATTCTAGCCGATGCAATGGGTGAGCTCAATCGGTCAGAAGGTACAGACGCGGCTGACCAACTGGTTCCAGGCATGGGCAAGACCTGCATGATGGCTGCATTGCTGCATCTCAACCGCGAAGGCGATGCGCCTTCATCCACATCACCACCTCCGCTGACAGGCGAAGGTGAACCTGCCTTCAAGAAACCGAAGTTTTTGCAAGTGACCCTCTCGAACCAATGGCGGGCCGTTCCGACAGCGCCGAGGCCAACAGCGATCCCTCGAGCGACTCTGGTCGTCTGTCCTGTGTCGCTTGCATCGCAATGGCATGAAGAGCTCGGAAAGATGTCCGACAAGGGGACGATCACCAGTCTCATGTGGTATGGCAACGATCGGACGGATATCGAGCGATTGCTCTTGCAGGAAGGCAGGAAGAAGGTGGACGTCATCATCACCAGCTATGGCACCCTGGCCAGCGAGTATCAGAAGTGGAAGAAATTGAAGGATAAACCTTCTTACGAGGGAGGGAACATTTACGATCACGAGTTCCTGCGGATCGTCCTCGATGAGGCGCACAATATCAAGAACCGCACAGCACTGGTCTCAAAGGCTTGCTACGAGCTCAAATGCCGGCGGCGATGGGCATTGACCGGTACACCGATCGTCAACCGACTGGATGACCTATATTCACTCTTACACTTTCTTCGTCTCGAGCCATGGGGACATTACTCCTTCTTCCGAAGCTTTGTCACTGTACCTTTCCTCAATCAAGATCCCAAAGCCCTGAACGTGGTGCAATACATCCTCGAGTCATGTTTGCTTCGGCGAGAGAAGAACATGCGCGACAAGGACGGCCGGCTCATCGTCGATCTACCGCTGAAGACGACTGATACTCAAGTGCTTGATTTCTCCCGACCTGAACGGCAAATATATAAGCATCTCGAGGATCGAGCAAAGCGGCGGTTCATTCAGCTTGACGCTGAGGGTCGTGCGATGTCAAATTACACCTCGATCTTGGCCATGCTGATGAAGCTGCGGCAATGCGTGGATCATCCCTTACTCGTCCTTGGGAAAGGCTCAAATGAGGAAGAAATGGGCGATAAGCTGCTTGATGCGGAAAGTGGCGACGAAACTGGCAGTTTGAAGCAGATGATTGCGGTCTACGCTGGTGGTCTGAATGACGATTCGAAAGACAACTCGCATTCCGATACAACCTACGCATTGCAGGTGCTCAAGGATTTGGGCGAAGCGGAGGATGCTTCGGAATGTTTCATCTGTACGAGCGAGATCTTCGATGAGGTGTTGCTGCCCTGCTATCACCGGGGATGTCAGGACTGCATCGTCAACTACATCGGTACGTGCGAGGACCAGAACAAACCTGCAAACTGCCCGATCTGCGGGAAAGGCCCATACAAGCTAGCCGACCTTCGATCGGTTCAGCGTCGGAGGAAGCGAATCAATCCGATTACCGGCAAGTATACGGACGATCGAGGGAATCCCTCGTCGCAAGGAGAAGGGGAGACCGCTGTGACCATTGGTAGGGTCGACCTTGTGTCGAGTACCAAGCTCCGAGCACTGGTGCGGAAGTTGGAGGCGATGAGGGCGGAGGATCCTGAGTTTAAGGTGTTGGTCTTCTCGCAATTCACCTCCTTTCTGGGTGAGTGAAACACGGGTTGCTATACTCGCGTTGACATAGGCAACTCACTAGACCTCGTTGAGACTACGCTCAACAAGGCAGGTATCCGCTGGCTGTGAGTGGACAAGCAATCATTCAGGGATTTCAAGACTGACTTGAGCAGACGCTTTGACGGGTCTATGAGCCAAGCCCAACGCGCGACGACGATCGAGGAGTTCGGGAAGAAGAGTCGCGAGCCTTTGATCCTCCTCATCTCGCTCAAGGCAGGTGGGGTCGGTCTCAACCTGTGAGCACGATGCGAGGCAGCTATACTATAGCTGACGGATATTCCAGGACTATGGCAAACCGTAAGTCGTCAGGAGTGACCGCGTAAACGGTACAAATGATTTTGCATCTTAGACGTCTTCATGATGGATACTTGGTGGAATGAGGCTATTGAGCAGCAGGCGATTGACCGGGTGCATCGACTAGGGCAGAACAAGCCGGTCTTCGTGACTAGGTATATCATCAAGGGGACGGTCGGTGCGTATACCTTCCGTCCGCCAAGACATCCATTATTGACAGTCAACCCGCAGAGAAGCGCATAATGAAGATCCGTGAGCTCGATAAAACTCGTAGCAGTGCAATCAGGCTGATCTTCGGGAAGAGCGATCAAAGACCGCGCTCGTCAACGCCTCGCTGTCCGGCGGAGCACAGAAGGACAAGCAGGCGTCTCTAGCTGACATCAAGAAGATCTTCGGGCTCGACGAGGATGATAGCGAAGATGAGGTGTACTAGGCGTGCTCCTTCATCCAGAAGTCGATCGCTTGCGAGAGCAGCGGAGTCAGGGAGGAGCATGCGACATACTTCTCAAGGTTGCTGAGGTGGGCTGCATCCAACTCTATGCATCTTGACCAATCTACGCAATGAAATGCCTCGAGTCATCAAGTGATGCCGACGGAGTCGCGAATCAAAGGATTGTGCCCAACCTGTGCGAAAGAAACAGTTGCATCAGTCATATGCCGACGCTATCTCGAGAAGGATGAAAGGACGAGGCCAACAAAGACCGCAGACAGAGCCACTAGTCCCCCGCAGCCAAGGACGTTTGACGATGGCCATGACCGCCATATGCTCTGACGAGATGAAGCTTTCCGCTTCCCCTTCTTAGGTTTCCGCGGAATGGTCGTGCGGAAGGAGCGAGTCGTAGAGGAAGATACTAACCCAATTTGTTTGAGTCTGTCAAAGCGTCAGCCACATGCATCGACGATGGAGAGAAAGACTCGCCCCCGGATATAAAATGTATCCAGTGCCCGCTCGATATCCGACTCCTGACCAACAGGTACACCTTCAAGAGCGAATTTCACTGGGTTAACCTTCAGTATTTGATCGATCGAGTCTTTACGGAACTAACGATTTGTAGAGTCCGATCCCTGATCGAGGCTGATCGTCATCGTCCCATAATGATCTACCCAAAACCCATCAGCACGCGTTTCTTACTGGAAAGGCCAGCTGATCACCTGAAGGCCAGGCAGGACTCCTCGTCTGCCACGACTGCACCAGCTTTTGCGGAACGACAACCGACTCCACCTTCCCTCTCACATTCCCTCCAAACAGCTCGAACGGGGAGCCAGAATTCAAGCTCATCTACTCTCATCAGCTCCATTCAGCTCGAGGGAGTAAACGTGGATCCACCTTCGCAGGCGAGCGAGACCACATGGGGATCCTTCCCTCATCGGTCAGGAGACCCCATAGATCCGTAGCACTGATATGCAGTGTCGCCTGAGCTTCGACCGTCGCGGTACTTCCCACCTTCTTACCCGTGACCGCTGTTGACGTCGCACTCGCTGCGTTTCGAGAGCTGTTCGACGCGACCTCCGCGGGCGGAGCAGCTGTGTGGCTGGGCGTGGTGGACCCGGATTCGGATGGGGACGGACCGTCGGGCGCTCCGTGAGCTGCGGTGAGGGCGGGTCGGAAGGAGTTGAATTTCTCTTTCAGGACGGGAGGGAGGGCGGTTCGGAGGTAGGTCAGGAGGTATTCACCGGAGGTCGATGGGGAGTCGAGGTTGAAGTCGAACTAGGCGCCTGATCAGCAGGCGATTGGGAAGAGAAGGGGAAGATACGTACAACATAGTCCGACAAGCCGTCGATAGCCTCATGGCTGACCTCCGGGATCCTCAATGTCCCCTTGACCTCACTCCCATCCTCCGCCACACCCTCCCACCTCATCTCCAGCTCAAGATCATATATTGTCAACAATCTACTCACCGCCATCAGCTTTGGATCCCCCGATCGACGTTTCCCCCCCTTATTGTATACTCACTTGCCCTTCCGTTGACCAAGGTCGCAATCCCCGCTAACGGAAGTGACCTCGAGAATCTCAGCGCTCTGCTTCCCATCGTCGACTCCGCACCCAGGCAAAGCCTTCTTCATCCATTCTCGAGCCCAAGGTCCGCAATTTTTGTTCTGGTGATGCGGTGTCAGCTCAGTGCAGGACAAACTGGGTCGAGGTTCTTAGGTTTAGGTGGACGTGATGGACTTACTCGCCAGTGATAGGTCTGCTGGTAGGCAGTCAATGGCTTCGGCTCACCCATCCTGTCCGGTTCGCGACTGTGCTAGTCTGATATCTGATATGAAATACTAAGACGATTCTGAATGGAAATCTCCCATGTTACTCGAGGGGAGATTCCAGAAAACTCGACCTCATGTCGTGTCACGTGGATGAGTTTGCATGTGGTAACAATATTTGATACATACATTCATGACCAGACACCTGTCACCGGGACAGACGAGCGGAATCGTCTCCCGTCTCTGGAGCGACTCCAGAGCTACCACAACCCTAAATTTCAACCTCTCCGATCAGCAGCCCTGTTCGCATCATTCATGTCCGTTTCTTCAGACTGTGGCGTGGCGTAATAGGTCCTCAGCGTCGCGAGCGTTCAGGTAGTGCGTGCCTATATACAGATCGGATCAGCTCCGTCTTCTGAGTAGCCATGGGCACAGCGGGGACGCACCATCGTTGCACGTCGCTTTGTTGCGCATCCGGTCGCACAGGTCGTCGATCAACAAGTGATCAAGGTTATCCTGCCGTTCCCATCAGCGCAGATCCAAGCGAAGAAGAAAGCAACCCACCTCATGCTGCAATCCCATCTTCATCCACAGCTCGGAGGGCTTGATGACCTTCCCTTCATCGTCCACGATATACACGAGCTCGCTCGGCGCCTTTGGCGGCCCGAAGGTACTGACTCCCCCGCCATACGTTTCGCCCATCGAAGTACTGCTCGGACAGGTGGACTCCGGAGAAGCCGAATTCGAGGTAGTCTGCCGAGACCCGGGTGATTGGCTGTTGGATATCGAGTTGAGAGGGGATGGAGACATGTTGAGATAGTTGGTGGGGCTGAATGACGGTCCGTTCTGGGGAAGCACGAACGCGGCGGACGGAGAGTTCCCGGACCCGCTTTGCTGGAGAATCTGTTGTAGCTGCGCGTTGAAGAAATCATCATCCGGGCCAGCCTGGTCGACAGTCTCATTATTGGCGCCAGTGAGGGATGCGAGGAAGTCATTGACACTGTTGTCCGAAAGATCCGCCCAAGCATCCTGTGCCGGCTGAGCGGCAGCGGCGGGAGCTGCTGCTGAGGCCGGGACACCCGCAGGATCCCGGTAAGCCATGGGGTTGAATGCTGCTCTCTCGCCGTTGACATTACCCTGAGCAAAGGTAGGAGCGGCCGGTGACTGCGGTTTGGGAACGCCGAAAGAGTATGTCGCACTCGTCGATGATAGTTGATCCGGGTATGGGACGGTAGCATTCCCGTTCGACGTCTGTGCGGTAGAAGGCACGTTGTCGTAGCCATTGGGATAGAAACTCGCGAAAAGTGCATCCACGTCCGAGGTTTTCCCGGTGGCAGACGACGACGAAGATTGGTTTGGCTGGGCCCTAGGGAATGCGCTCGTTGAGCTGTTACTGCTGGATTGCCGGTCGCTGGTGGCGGGACCCTGGAAGCCTGTTCGTATTCCCATCGCAAACGCATTGAATGCGTCAGGGTCATATAGCTTGGGTAGACCATTGTCACCGCTTCCGCTGCCACTGGTGGCACCAATCGATGCAAGCGAATCAGGGCTATCGCTTAAGCCGGATGTGGTGCGCTGCGGCGCAGGCGGAAGATCGTTGATGCTCCTCAATCCCTCGTCCGCCTCGCTGTGGGGCGGTGATGGTGGCTTCGCAGTCTGCTGATTCGGCATCGCAGGCGTTGAAGTGTTACCGGAGCCAGAGAGAGGCATGGAGAAGGTAAATGCTGATTGCTTGAGGGCTACATTTTCCTCCTGCAATCGCTTGAGTATCCCGCGAAGATTCTCGTTCTCAACGGATGTGCCGTATGATTTTGCCTCGAGCTCGGCCACCTTTTCCTCCAGCTGTGATAATGTCAGGTACAACCGCCATAAGGTAACGCTTTTGCACTTACGTCGTGGACTTTGGCCTCCCGCCTCTCCCTGAACGCCTTCTGCGCTGCTCGATTTTGTTCTTTTCTCCTCGCAGCCTTGCCAATCTCCTTGTTCTTCCCCTGGCCATCCTCATTCGAGCCGGACTTGCGCCCTCCCTTCCGGCCCGTTGTAATTTGGCTGTTCTTGGCGTTCTGCCCATGAGCCCGTTTGTCTTCGTGTCCGAGATCAGATGTAGATTCTGAAGACCGTTCATGAGACAAGCTTTGAGAGGACAGAGAAATCACTGACCGTCGTCGTCTTCCTCTTCCATTTCTTGCCCTGAGTTCCCGCTCGCCTTGCGCTTGTGGATCCCCTGCCCGTTCTCTATCCGCCCTCCATCTTCTCCTTGGCTATCGGCTTCCGAATCTCCAGACAGACTGTACCGCCTCGCCGAACGCTTCTCTGGCGATTGTGAAGGCTCATTGGAGGATGGCGGGGTGTCTTCGGGGGTATCGCGACCGGGAACGGGTATAGGGAAGAAGGCCGAAGTGGGGAGGGATGTGGGGTTCTTGGCGTCTTTCTCAAAGTTGGAAGAGAGGTAAGAGATGAAAGCGGAAGTGTTGGGGCTGAGGGCGTCCTCCATGATGGCCAACGACTGATGTGGAGGTGCTGAATGAGAGGAATGAGAGGTGCAGATTCCGTTCGGTCGGAAGCCCACTGCCCAACAAAGGAGCGGTGCTTTGACGAGAGAAACGAATGCGGAGAGCGTGCTAGACCGGTACTGAGTGGATACAAGGCGTGTGGTCTGCCGATAGGCTGGCACTTGGTCGAAAATCCGAGAAGCTAAACGCTTGTGGAGGGAAGGAACGCTGAGTCGTCGAAGTCGAAGAAGCGACGACTGGGTCGGACGCGGACGGGAAGGCCTCTTGATCTGCTGCTCGTCTGGTGTAATGGACAGTCGTTCAGCCTTCGCTGGAAACTCGATGATGATTGATGGATGATCACAGGCTGAGATGGGGGACGGCAAATGGGAACGTGTATGAAGGCACCTCAAAAGATGTTCAATTTCATAGCAGAAATAAATTACCCCTTGCAGCGTAGTACTCGCTTATTCAGCATTTGGGCCACCACGTGATGTACCGTAGCCGTGACTTATTACCGAGTGGCGTGTCTACGTACTGTCGCAAGCGAGACAAGTAAATTTGAGTAAGCGCCACGCCATTTCCTGACGTAGAGCTATCACGAGGGAGCAATTAACCGTGTCTCATCCCCCTGTCGAATGTAATATTCGCCCTATTCTATGCACCTCTAACCCCGACAGCTGATCACGTGCACCTCTCGGCTCTGCAGCTGCATCTTGTCCTTTGCTTTCGTGCATAATGATATCCATTTTCCGTAGATGCGAGTAGCCTCTTTACATACTATCACAGTACCGCGTATTGGGAATCCCACTTAAACTCCAGAATCCGTAATGTGGTGAATGTGATTCGGCAGATGTCCCAGCCAATAGAGTGTATGATAACCCTCCCAGTATGGTCCGTCAGTGAAGAGGGCAGTCGCCAGTTGTGCTTGATCCTTGAGTCGCGCGGAGTACTTGGGGCCTGTATCCTCTTGAGGGTGACGAAGACGTGTCTTCCATCTCGGAGTACAGCGCCGAGCGCACCGTCAGCGTCGTGCCACATTCCCTTATCCCCGGGGTTTTGACTGAATAGGGAAAGCCGCGCAGCCTCCTTTGAGTGTGCATTGCGAATCGGTGAAACGCCGCTTCGGTCCGGCTCGGCCGTTTGCCCGAATCCAGTCGTCAACGCAAGCATTCGACCAGGGGCGCGACCGAAATATTCCGGCAGGGTCTGATCGATAACCCAAAGCGACGTGGCTCAGCCAGGCGGATCAAGCCTTTCATTCCGCAAGGTGCGGGTAGATCCGGCACATCAGAGACCGGATCCAGATATCGCAGAATCACTGGGAAACCCCGATCCCAACACGGGGTCCTGGCCATCGGCCGGGTGTGTTCCCCACAGAGTGGAGGTGGTCCACCTTGAAAGTAAGTCAACTACGGACTCAGGAACATGAGCTGACGCGATGCAGCAGATTAAGCGTCATGTCCACGCCCTTGTCTGTCTCGCACACCAATCCCGATCGTATCTCGCCCGCAAGATCTAGTCCTCCTTCATCAACAACCTCTTCCGTTCACCTCAGCACACACGCTGCCTCGGAACACTCAAACGGAGCACCTTCGTCTTCATCTCCTTATATCAATAACCAACAGCGCTCACCCCAGGCGTTCCCCACCCAAGCCTCTGGATCTTCCATCCGGCCTCCCTATTCCCCGCAAACCGTAGCAGCGCCCAGCCGACCGTCTCAACCCCAACCTTCGCAATCTCAATCGTCAATACCGTCCAGCCCTCAGCTTGATATTCCCAACGGATCTCTCCAGCAGTCAACCCTCTACAATGCTGCTGATCCCCAAGCACTGCAGGCGCTGCTTTCCCCAGCCCATCAGGCGATGCAAGCGAATATGCAGCGGCCACACGAGGACGCTTCACTATACGCTGGTGGAGGGAAGCAGATACAGCCCGAGCGAGGCGAGAGGAGGTTGTCCGGGCCGACGCCGGAATGGGCGGCAGCTGCGACTGCGATGAGGGGAGACGGGACCATGAGCAACATGCAAGGTGCAAGCAAAGAGGCGATCCTCAAGCAGGTGAGGAACTGCCTCTCCAGATATTGAAAAGCTCATAGGGAATCACACTACACAGCTCCAAGCGCTTCAAAGCTCGCATGCTCAACGAGCGCGTCTCGCCTCAGCTGCCCAGCCCTCGACTCCACAGAGCGGTGCCAACGGCATATCTGCTCCATCCCCAGCCTCCTTCAGCGCACCATCACCCGCAAGCGCTTCATCTGCGGCAGCTTCCTTGCCACCTCAAAGCGGGACCTTTCCATCAGGCAACGCTGTCGCGGGACCCTCCGCCCCTTCTCAGCATACCGCTCAAATATCTCAAAACTCTCAATCCTCAGATCCGGTTCACCCCGCTTCGACTGTCGCTCCAACACCGGGCCGTCCTCCGGTCGGTCTCAACGGTGTCCAGGTCGCGAATGGACCGGGTACGGGACCCGCCGCGGCGGGTTTGCAAATGACTCAGCAGCAGAAAGACTTCCTGCTCGCCCAGCAAGACCGGATACGTGCTGCTCAGCAGCAGCAACCACAACAACCGCTGCCGCCTCGACTTCCTCCGAGCGTGCAGAATGCCGCTGCCACGACTTCTCATTTACCGTCCTCTCCGAAGGCCCCATCTCCTGGTCGACCACAGGCAGGCGCACGACCGCCTCAGACACTGGCTGAGCAACGAAGGCAATTCCTCAGTTCCCTCGCCTCGTTTCACAAGCAGTACAATCTCTCTCTCCCCAGAGAAATCTTCAACCGGGAGAAAGACGGGGCGGTCAAGGTCGGCGATTCGCGAGTGGAGATGCTTGATCTGTTCATGCTGGTTATGAAGAACCAGGGCATCGCAAATGTCAGTCTTTTTCCTTCGAATATGGGGCGAACTCAAGAGTTTGCAGGTGGTGAAGCAATCGCCGGACAGTCACCTGTGGCAGAGCTTTTTGAGGGCGAACCAGGTCCCCAGTCCCCTTGCAGAAGCGATCCCTCTGCCGCGACCGCCTAACGCTCCGCCTGACGCGCCGGTGAATACCACGACCAATCCGGTCCAATACTTGCTTGCGGCGTATTTGACTTGGTTGCAGCCTTTCGAGCAGCATATGACTCGACACAGGCAGGCGAATCAACAACGTCAAGCTGCTGCAGCAGGAGCGGATGGTCGGCCACCGTCATCGGCAAACGGAACATCGCAGCCCGGGCAAGCTCCTTCACCTGCGCAAACAACGGTTTCCAGTCCAGCACCCAATGGCATTTCGACATCATCCGGCCTCACGACCTCGTCATCAGCCCCAGCTACGGAATCTTTCACTACCTCTAACTTTAACCATATCCCGCAGGCAAAGGATGCCAGACCAGCCCCTTTGCCGAAGAGCAAGAGCAAGGAATTGCCCAATAAACCGGTGCCAACGCCGATAAAGACCGATGTGGGGATGCAGCCAACATTTGAGGCGGTGGCGGACACACCTGCCGCGAATCTCGCAAAGAAGCGGAAGCGGGACAAACGGGGTGAGTTGGATCTCTTTGACACTTGACCCGTGATTAACGTCAAGCCAGGTTTGGAGTCTGGAGATGGAGAATCTGGCCCCTCAATACCCGCCGGGAGCTCTACAGCTCTCACTTCCGCTCCAGCCGCTTTGCCGCCCGAACGACCAGCCACGCCTAAGCGCGCAAGATACCGCGTCGAGTACCGCCCATTACACCCTCTATTGCCCACCCTTGGCGGATGGGACGAGCGCTCTGTGGTGTCAACCCTTCCCAAGAATAACCTTGGACATTCATCCCGCTCCATCCATGAGCTCGGTATCGTCGACATGGAAGCTGTCCTTATGGGGCTGCGGTCCCGCCTGCCCCGGGAGCTGGGCTATGCACTCACCGTACTTTCGATGCTGTCGATGCCTCATCCCGAGGAGAACATCGGAGGACTGCCGCTCACGCATTTACCCGAGATCTATCTTGAGCTGTTGGACCTCGTTGGTGAAGCGACTTTTGGCGAGGATGGCTTCGAAGTCTGGGACCGAAAAGAGGCTCTGCGAAAGCGAGATGGAGTATGCGCCACTGCCGATCTCAATCAGTTGAGCTTTGTCGATCTGGAGCAGCTAGGTCAGGACATGGACATTTCCCTCGAGGAAGACGAGGGCTTGCGATCTCAGAGAGCGCGCGATCAAACTGGAGGGCAGACGGATATCATACTGGCCAGCCTGAATATCCTTCGCAATTTCTCGATGCTGCAGGAGAATCAACGGACGATGGCGTCTAGACCGGAGCTAATTCAACTCCTCGCAGCTGTGTCCGACGCTCGGCTTTGCCGTTTTCCAGGCGACCTCAGCTCGGGAAAGCCATACTCAATGCTCGAACTGGCTCGGGTTCGTCGTGATGTCGTCTGCATATTGACAAATGTCGGGACGTACATCAACCTCCGAGGAATTCCCTTCATGTACATCCTCGCAATCTTCCATCTCCTCACGACGTACCTGACGACAGGCTGGGAGGCCATTCTCGCGGAGGATTCGCCATACGGGCCATCACCCAGCATACGTGACGGCCTTCCACCAATCATACTCTCCATAGACCGCGCCATTGAAGCGTTCTGCAAGCTCGCTACATCCGACGCCAACCGAGAAGTCCTCTCTCATGTCCCGTCAGAAGGCCTCGTCTCCCTCTTCGCTGGCCTAATCCGCCTCCTGCCCTCGACCCCGCGATCATTCGAGGCGATGCATACGATGGAAGATTACCTTGCCCACACCGAATCGCTGACTCACTGCCTCTACTCCCTCGTCTTCCTTGCTCCCTCGTCCGCCCGAGCAGGGATGCGCTCCACACCTGGGGCGGTCGGTATTCTCACCCGACTCATCTTCGACACCGTCGGGCGGGGATACGACTTCAAGTCGAACCCCTTCGGAATCCTGTGTCGGCGATTATGCGAGACTCTGGGCGTACTGAATGGGACGGTCAGCGCATCGGGTGATGTTGAGCGCATGGGCTTCAGCGCGGGGAGTGGAGGCGGGAAGGGATGGAAGTTTGCTAGTAAGGTTGTGGAGAAGGGTTTGTTGGCGAGTGAGCAGGAGAGGTTGATGGATTGTTTGGGTGTGAGGGGCTTGGATCTGCCCGCGTTTGGGGATTTGGATGGGATGTGGTGGGTGGGGGCGGAGTGAGCGGAAGAGGGGATGTATGATGAAGGGATGTCAGAGAGGAGGCTGTCTTCCTTCATGAGGCGAGTCATCGTGAGAAGAGCATCTCGTGTCGGTCAATACATTGCATGTGCATGGTCTTTCCTATGTGTCATCCGGCTGGGCAGGTCTCTCGACTTGGCATCAAGTTTGAGTCAAGTGTGAGTCTAGTTCTGGAGTCGAAGGTTCCGCAATCCTCCTGGAAGTTAACGATGTATATGCATGGATATCCTAGTCCCGATCCGTCATACCCATCTATGCAACGATCTACTGCCTGACGGCAAGCGAGAGCACGAATCTCTCCTCACTCGTCAGATCCTCCGCGTCCTTCGCCCTCTTCTCTACCGCAGTCATCTTCTTCCCTGCCCCGACCTGACTCATAAGTACCGGCGCCCCACCGATCTGCTTGACCAGGAACTCCTCGTGCTCCCTCACCGCCGAACCGAGCACGTCTTCCTGGCCGTCATCGTACTCATACAGGATATCGACTTTGTCTGTGGCTTTTAGGCCCGCCTCTTTCCGCAGCTTGTTGACTCTCGACGTCAGAGCGCGCAACAAGGCCATCGATTCGAGGTCCGCATGTTTCCGCACGTCGAGCAGGATGATGACGTCCAGGTCGGTAGCGGAGTCGTGGCTTCCCCCATCCGCCGACTCAACATACCGTGACACGACGAGATCACCGACAACGAGCTCGACCCCATTGATGTCGATGTTGCCCATTTTGACGAAGTCCTTGCACTGCTCGCTCGTCATATTCGGAAGAGCAGATTTGACTTTCCCGATGTCTTTCCGGAGCTTCTTGCCGAGTGTTGGCCAGTCGGCTGCGGCCCTGTACTTGATGCCAATAGCAGCCTCGTCTGAGGAGTAGGTGATGTTGACGACATTGAGCTCGGCAGAAACGTAGCTTTCGAGGGATTGGACGTCATCGAGGTATTCCTGTTCGTGATGGAAGATGATGAGTTCCTTGAGTGGCATCTGCGGCACCATGAGCCATTGCACATACATCAAGAGAAAGGCTATAGCTCACCTTGACCTTGAGGGTCCGTTTATCTCGGATAGATCGGCCAAGGTCGATCACCGCCTTCAATCGATGCACCTGTCGCTCGATGACGGGGTCGAAGTATTCTGCACGAACGGTCGGGAAGGGAAGGAAGTGAACGGATCGGATGTCCAGGTTGGGGTTCTTGGGTGATGGTGATGTTGCCAGAAGGCTCTGATAGACGATCTCACTAGTGAAGGGGGTGAAGGATGCCTGAAAAGCGTCAGCTCCTGTTTGCTTTCAAATTCTGGGGCTCTCACCATGGTCAGGCAAAGGGTAAAGAGGGTCTCGTAGAGTGTGTTGAGGGCTGCTCGGGTATCCTCGATTCCGCCAGCGCCCTTCAAGCGCGTCCGGTTGAAGCGAATGTACCAATTTGTGAGGTCGGCGACGAGGTCTAGTAGTTTAGGAATAACGGTGTACAGTCGGTATGCTAACCACTATCAGCTTCACCGCATGGCCGTTATTCCGCACTCACCAGCCATTTCCTGGTTCACGTGCTTGATCAAAGTCTGACAGCTCGCCAAGATCCATCGGTCCAAAACATTTGTGCTCTTCGGTGCATCGTGGTCGTAGACGAACTTTTCTCCCGCGTGGGCAAGGAGCTCGACCTGACCGAGGTAGAAGTTGAGCGAGTTGATCCATTTGAGAATCACGTTAGAGAGAACTTCTCGAACGCCTTCTTCCCGGAAGCGGAGGTTGTCGGCACGGACAACTGGCGAGTTGACGAGGAATAACCGGACGCAGTCGGCGCCGTATTTGGAGACCACCTCCATGGGATCCGGGTAATTTTTCAGCTTCTTGCTCATCTTCTTCCCGTCTCTGTGAGATTGTTAGACGGCGTATTTTTCTGACTGTGATGAGGCTCACGCTGCTAGGATCAGTCCCGTTACTATGAGGTTCTTCCACGGTGCGGTATTGTACAGATGCGTTCCGAGCACCAGTAAAGTGTAGAACCATCCCCGAGTCTGATCAATACCCTCCGAAACAAAGTCGGCGGGGTAACCCTTCTCGAAGCGCTCCTTGTTTTCGAAGGGGAAGTGATTTTGGGCATATGGCATGCTAATAGAGCATCAGCATTACTCGAAACGAAGACAGGGGTTCTCACCTGCCCGACTCGAACCAACAGTCGAAGACCTCTTCAATCCTCTTGAGGTCTCCTTTGCCCTTCTGAGACGGGATCACGATGTCATCAATGTTCTCTCGATGCAGGTCCTTGATACCCGTTCTCCCCGACAATTTCTCGAGCTGCTCGATGGAGCTGATGCAGATAACCTAACGACCTTCAGTATCGCTCTCATCACCCTGGAGATCTCACCTCCTCAAGATCAGCGCTGGCCCACAGAGGGATTGGCGTTCCCCAATATCGGTTCCTCGAGATATTCCAATCCCGAGCATTCTTCAGCCATCCTCCGAAACGACCCTCGCCAACACTAGCTGGCACCCTGATCCAAATTGGAAAGTGAGTGGACCCCGTGTGACCCCGGCGAAACACCCACCATCTCGTCTTCTCGTTGTTTGCCACCAGCTTGTCCGAGATGCTGGCGACTCGCACAAACCAAACAGGAATAGCCCGATAGATAAGCGGAGTTCCAGATCTGCATCTTAGTCAGAGGGCAGCTTCGGAATGTGGGGGCATGTGCTTACCTCCAGCAGAAAGGATAGCTATGCATCAGGGTGTCTCGGACAATCAAACGGCCTTTCTTCTGCAGATCCTTGATGATAGCTGGGTCCGCTTCCTGACTTGTGTCTCAGCTATCGAGTCGACCTCGGTCGAAGTGTGGCAAGCGAGCCGCAACCTACCTTTACGTGCTTGCCCTGATAGTCCGGAACCGCTGCGGTAAATCGTCCCGCCTCGTCGATCGGACAGGGTGGAATCTCGTCGTCCCGCACCAGGCCATTTGCGACAGCTATCCTATGGTCGTCCTCTCCGAAAGCCGGTGCTTGCTGAACGATACCGGTTCCAGAGGTGTCCGTGACGTAGGTATCTGCCATGACACGGAAAGCTCGGTCTTCGTACTAGACACGGAGATTTAGCATTCATCCTGCGCTTGGGTGAAGTACACACCTGCTCGGTGAAATAGTCAAAGATCGGTGTAAATCTCCATCCAACCATATCTTTCCCAACGAAAGTCCCGACCTTCTTGAACTTCGGCTTCTCCTCCTTATCCTTCTTCTTGGCGTCCGGCTTCTTATTCGCGTCATACCCCTTGTAGACAGTGCCGAGGAGATTCTCGAGGAGGATGAAATTTTGATTCCGTTCGAAATCGTGGATTTTGATGTAGGTGAAACCAGGGTGAACGCAGAGTCCGAGATTCGAAGGAAGTGTCCAGGGTGTGGTAGTCCAGGCGAGGAGAGAGGTGGAAGGGTCATCGACGAGGGGAAAGGAAACCGTAACTTTCAGTAATGCCTTTGTCAGCTGAAGCTGGGCGAACAAGGTGATCAGGACGTACTGGCTGGGTCGTTCGTATCCCGATAGTCCTCCCCAGCCTCGAAATTACTCAAGGGCGTAGTGCACCCTGTCGAATACGGCATGACCCTCAAACCCCTATACACCTGTCCCTTCTCCCACAATTGCCCAAACACCCACCAAACGCTCTCCATAAAAGTAGTGTCGAGGGTCTTGTACCCGGTCTCGAAGTCGATCCACCTTCCCATCCGCTCGACCGTAGACTTCCACTCTCCAGCATAGCGCATGACGATCTCCCTGCAGGCGGCATTGTACTTGTCAATCCCCATGGCCAAGACGTCCTCTTTGCCTTGGATATTGAGGGTTTTGTCGATTTCATGCTCTACAGGCAGACCGTGCGTGTCCCAGCCGAAGCGGCGCTCGACGTGGTACCCGGTGGAGTGAGCATGGCGCGTGACAACGTCCTGGAGAAGGTGGTCGTTGAAATGTGCCGATAGTTTGAGAAAGGAACGCGCTCACTTTGATAGTTCCAGCTAGCAAATGCCCATAATGTGGTTTGCCCGTCGCGAAGGGCGGTCCATCAAAGAAGGTGTACTCCGGCTTCCCCTCGGAAAGCTTCTGTGATGTCTTAAAGGCATCAATCTCGCGCCAAAGATTGAGGACATTCAGCTCGGAGGTAGGAATATGAATAGGAACAGAGGCTGAGAAGAGTTGATCAGCAGGTAGGTCCTCTTAGGTGGCGGCTGCTTACGATTATGAGCTTTGTAAGGCATGAGTGCTGTTTAAATGAGAAGCTCTTGACTCGATGCCGATGGACAACAGGAAGTTAGAGACAGTGCCACTGGGCGGATTGCCGGAAAGCCGGGACCAGGCGTGTCGCCTGGTCTTCATTGACTCTGATTCTCTTACATTCTGCACTGCACAATGAGCTTTTCCATGCGCTTCCTGAGTACACCTTCCCGGGCCTTCGTCCGCCGAATCCAATGGTTCAAGCGATGACGTGGGCACTCTCGCTAAGACCGACATCAGCCCTCCAATGGGTAACGTCATCTCCATCGTCTGCATCGCCAGCCCAGCAATCTGGGCACTTCATCTCGACTCGGTCGTAATTTAGGAAGGACGTGACAGATCACACCGTAAGAGCTACCAACATGCTTGAATGTCACTTATGGGCTTACAGGTCGAGCTTGCTGTCATCAAGACAACGATCGGCGGTTTCTCAGCGCCGAGCGACGGGAAGACTCCCTCAGAGAGTAAACTTAAGTCTGGGGTGCATTCCTCGACACTCGTGTTTTTAATCACCCATTAGGAAGCGAAGCAGCGGTAAAGAATGCGGTCGTCAATCGGGAACCTAGAAACTTCTTTTGGGTACGTCACCGGGCTGAATCGGGTCTGAACTGCTGCTTATGAGATGCGATGACGGTAGATGCAGAGACGGTAGAAGCGATATATGACGAAGTATGTATGACCTCATGACCTCACGCGGAGTCCACTTGACACATATGAATATGATACAGAATGATACAGAACAATTTAGCCTCCTTCCCTTTCCTTATCAGGTCCTGTCAGATAAGTCTGTCCTGTAGATTATGAACATCGAATATTTCATGGAGCATGGCTCGAGCGATGGCCTCTGATGCTCCAAAGGCAGGATTGAGCATCCAGGGAAAGGCTCGAGACGATGCGCGACCATCTCTTCCTTCGACTTCTCGACCCGGGAAGCGAGATCGAAGAAAGCGAAGGGGAACAGCAAAGTCATCGGACAACATCGATCTGACTGCCGAAGATGGGGCCGACCAGAGATCGGGAAGTTCGAGAGGTGATCGGAGCTGCATCAGCTTTACAGGTGTCGATGAGCTGGCGTGCCCTGGCGCAGGACCTAGCAAGCTGAGATCGCCTATACCTTCCTATACGCCCACATCGTTCACGCCTATATCTCGATCCATTCTCGCCGGGTTGTCCCGCCGTCCGTCTCCCTCTCCCCGACCGAGAAGTCTCTCGTCTACCGAAGCACGGGTCCAATGTGGCGATGTCGCCGTCGAAGAACAGCCCGACCCGACGTCGCGAGCTCCCTCACCTCGTCGAAGCCCCGCCCAAGCTCCTCAAGCTTCGAGCGAGCACTTCGAGCCGCCTGACCTATTTTCGACCTCGTTGATGCCTAGTATCGATTGCACATCCGGCCAGGTCGACCTTCACAAGCCGATCGAGAACGGGAAGAGCGATGGCTCGGCCGCAGAGGAGGACAAGCTGCTCCTGCCATCGCACGTCTTGCTGGACTCGGTATCACCTCACGCGGACCTGATCGTTCGTGGGCGGGAAGAGGTAGATGCCGATAGCCGGGAGGGGGACAGCTACATGGAGGGATTGCATTTCCTGGATGACGACGTGTCAAAGGTACGTTACGGTCACTATGGCCAGGACGAGTTTGACCCGTGCGCTTCGTAGGGCGTAGCACGCTATTTCGATCCCTCGTCACCACCTCGCACCGCCGAAGCCACTTTCCTAGCCATCGCCGACCAGAGCAAGATATGTCAGAATTGCAAGCGGCCGGGTCACCGGATGAAGGACTGTCCCCATACGATTGTACGCCTTGCGAGTCTGCATGATCATTTAGCTGAATGGGGATTTGCAGTGTATCACATGTGGAGCGGAAGATCAGCACGAGCGGAGAGACTGTCCTTTGGCTCTAGTGTGCTTTGGATGCGGGCAAAGAGGGCATCGACAGGCCGTTTGTCGTGACCCTCGATCCTCTCGACAACGCTGAATTCAGGGCGTGGCAGGAATGCCCAGATCCAAAGTCGAGGGTATTGCGAAGACAGGGATGCGATCGCTGTGGAAGTCGAGATCACCTCGATAATGCATGTGTTTAGCTTCTCCTGTGTGACCTTAGCTAATCGTCCTTGCAGAGTTGCCCATCCTTGTGGCGCATCTATTCCTACCGATCACAAGAAGATCGCCGAGCGGTGCAGGACGAGAAAGCCAGTGCGGAGGGATGGACGCAGGAAGCGATCGGCGGAGGCGTGGAGGAGGAGTGGTGCTACAATTGCGCCGAAGAGGGGCATCTCGGAGATGTAAGTCGCTTACGATATCTCACTATTCATGTTGAGCTTTTCACAGGATTGTCAACAACGTCGCCGCTCCCTCGCTCGTCTTTTCGTCCCTTCTGCATTCTCCATCGCCATGTCCACCTTGGGACCGTACGCCGACGCCGGACCATCGCGATCGACGGCTCCCGCCACGCATGCGAGGTGGAACGACGATGGCGAGCTGCCATACATGACCCCGGGATTCGAAGGGGCCATGGCAGGGAGGAAGAGTCGAGATAAGGCGAAGCGGCGGATGATGGAGAGCGACCGCAGGGGCCAGGACGATGAGGAGGATTGGTTTGGCGGCTCGCAGCGGAAGAACGGTATCTCGATCCGCGGAAGGGGCTCCGGGAGGGGAACTCCAATTCAGAGACGGCCGTGGCCATCCGACCATGGACCTGGGCTCAAGAGCAATCCGTCTTCCCAGCGCGATCATCTCCCCTTCTCTCACTCCCACCTCATGTCGCCCGCTCCAGCATCTGCGCCCGCCAAAGGTATCGCCTTCGGCAAGCTCACCCTACCCGTCGACTCACCGACAATCGGGAAAGGCAGAAAGCCAGCCAATCCTGCACTGGCAATGGTCAATCGTATCACCAGCAGCGCTTCAGCAAGCAGGAACGCAAGCCAACCTAATGCATCCTCGGGAAGTCCTACCCCTGGGTCATCTCGGTCGAAGAAACGGCGAAAGAGATGCGAAGAGCACGGACGAGACTGGGAGGGCGAATGGCGGGCCAGTGGTCAGGGTGGTGGACCGGTCATGGGGTGGGGAAAGGATATTAATTGGGAGGAACGGAAGGTGAAGAAGGAGGCTGCGAAGGTTGCGGGGCAGAGGTATACGGGAGGCTACTAGGTCAGAGTACCATGTGACGCCTGACTTCCGGACGATCAGGCGGACCTGTGCCGACCTTTGAATACTGATGTTCATCTAGCAAAGAATACAGATCAACCAAACAAGTCGTATCAAATGTCAAGCATCCTTTGGACTACCACTATCATGCGCTTCAAAGAAGAAGCATAATACACTATCTTGTGCTGCCTTGGGCGGACTGATGTCGAAACGGCTTCTTTAGCCATGCATGAACACACTCTACCAATCAAGTAGTGACAGATAACAAGCAATCTAACCAAAATGATACAACTAATCGCAGAAGAGCGTCCCTCTATGACAACTGGATCTCAGAATTGTCTACGCCGTGGAGTTCGGCCGTGGTAGCAATTGATTCTTCATTCACCGACCCAATACTCATCAATCGGCAGGGTGAACCAATTTAGCGCCTTCTTCTCACCGCTCTCTTGCGAGGCGGACTTCCCGCTCGACGTGGGTGAGGAGTTCGGGGTCCAAGATGGATGCTTTGCTGAAGGGTTCCATGAGTAATTTCAGGTCGATTTTACGTTGTTTGGCTTCGGTGACCAACAGGGCTCGGCGAACGGCGATGGCTTTTGAAAGGTGGGGCTGGCGGAAGTTCTCTTGGTGGTCTGTGATGTATCAGAGATGGACAGCGGATAAGGAGGATGTACTCACAGCCTTCGCGGATGAGAGTGGAGCTTCTGACCTGGTTACCACATCGAGTTCCGTCTGCATTCACCTGAGCGGCTTAATCAGCTACAACGTCCTCTATAGAGTGGTACAACTCACAGCCGTGCACGCATGCTGATGAGACGAAAGCAACAATTGGAATGTCAATTGAAGTCACGAAGCCCGACAGACCACCGGAAAGCAGCAGCAACCTACTCACCTGCGAGCAGAACATAGTTCCTTCCGCTTGTAGACGAGAGCAATCACCAAATGGCCGAATACAGCACTGCAAACCACACCGATGAGCTCAAGTCAGGTGGCGACATGCGTCAAGGAGCTGATGCGTGGACTCACGAGGTGCGCGATCCAAGCATCACAGTCAGTCAGACAAAACGAGGCACACGGCGAGGGCCCCGTTTCCTATCAGTCGATGAAGCGGTGATAGGCATCAGCAAGGGTTGAGAGACTGGGTTTAGGGAGAGAGCGGCGCCCGGATCTGCGGTAACGACAAGGGCGATTTCGACCGGCAGAGCATGGGGAGGGAGGTACGCTGGGGGGCTAGGTTCGGTGATATTGGGGCTGCTTGCCCATGGTCGCGACAAGCGCATGTTGACTTCGTTGAAAGGGTGACAGAGATGTGTGTTGTGGAGGTTTGTTTGGTTCCTATGCTGGTGAGTTGATGGGAATCCCGTTGTTTCGGTATTGAACTTGCCCTGGTCGAGGACAAAGGAACAATGAGAAAGGACAGGGGGACTTGTCGGAAAGGGTAGGGTTTATTCCCTGGGAAAGGAGCGTGAGAATCCCGATGTGAGACGATTGAATGCCGATGAATTCGATTGCTGTGTCGCCGATGAATCAACCGCTTGATGGGGGAAGATAAGCACGTTGAGGAGGCTGAAGGTACCTGGTTTCGGAAATTGCGCCGGACCTTGACTTTGCAGATTGATGGGGAAAGGTCGAGAAGAAGACTTCCCAGTTTGCATTATTCAGGTAAGCCCATTAGATGTCATGCATGAGAGAGGTTTCACTGTTCTCACCGGGTCAATATCAGTATTGGGGCTGTATGCAGGCCGTGCAGGTCATACATAGACATTTGCGGACGGTGCTCGGCGTGCGAACCCCCTTCTTTCGGAGGGAGAGGCAGCCGAGGATGGTGATGTGTCAGGAACTGAAAACTCAGGTGATATTGCTTCTCTGACGACTACACGCGACCCGAAGTCAGCACGACATCGCTCTGCTCGCCTCAAAGGCACAGGGAAACCATTTACTCTCAGCCCACTCGTCGGCAGCGTTCCTCTCCTCCTCCACCGGATCCTTCCGTCTCTTTTTCCTCCCAAACAGCGCCTCAACCCATCCTACATCCGCCGTATCCCTCCATTCCACGAATTTATCCCTCGTCAAGCCCGTCCTCTCCCTCAGCCCCACCATCTCCATATCCCTCCTCATCTCCTCTTCACCGAGCTCCTCCCCTTTACCAACCCGCTCAATCATGCCTTTCAGCACTGACTCCTGGGCTCGGCACTTGCCGAGTTCATCACGGGACCGGATACGGATTTGTAGGAGGTTCACGGCGAGGGAGGTAATGATTGACCATTTGATGAAGAAGGGGATGAGGGGCTTGAGGCGGTCTCGGATAGGAGGGACGTCGGTCGGGCCAAAGGTCGATACGGACCGGGTTTGACGATATGTAGATCGAGTAATGCGACGAGGAGAACGGCGTGTCACCCGTATCATGGCGGAAGAGGGTCTCATCATGCCTCTTATATGGTTGCAGTAGTCCAGAGGATCTCATTGTGTTCAGGGGTCTAAATCACCAAGCACGTGACACGATTGCAGCTAAAGATTGGTGGGTCCCGGCTGTTAACAGCCGTTCGTGCCGCCTTTATTGCGCAGCTGCCCTTACGTGAGCTTGTTTCGAAACCCACGCCTGGACGCACACAAGTGACAATAATACTCTCGTTATCATCAAGATATCACCTACTCGTCTAATCTACCGTCCTTTCTCCGCACTCAAGATGCCTCGACCCGTCTACCACCGCGGTTCCTTCTCCATCAGCAGGACCGCTTCACCCGTCGGTAGCCTTGGTCCAAACGACCACGCCAATGTCAACGGCACGGTTAGTCGCCGGGTCGCTCCGGGTAGTCTGCCATGCGCTAATACGCCGAGAAGTTTGTCCAACCCACACAACCGGTCACCACCGGAAAGCAACTCCCCACATCAATCGAACTCCCCATCCTTCCCGCTGTCGACGCTGCCAAGAGATTGGCAGCGTTCGCTGCTGTCGACCGACATGTCAAAATAGAAGACAGGGTGAGCTTTATCCATACGTCTCAAAGGAGGATCTTAATCTTGCATCCCCAGTTCATTGGCATAGGTTCAGGTTCGACAGTACCCTACGTTGTTGACCGGATCGTTCAACAAGGTCAAGAAGCAAATCGAAGTCGTGTCTTCATCCCAACAGGTGTGTAGCATGACATGTTCTCCTTACTGAAGCTGACGTGCCTCAGGTTTCCAGTCGAAAGAGCTCATCATCAAAGCGGGCTTGACACTGGGCGATATAGACCAGTACCCCAGGCTCGACGTGACCATTGACGGTGCGGATGAGTGAGCGAGCCGTCCATATCCCAAGGCATAGACCTGAATGGCGATAGGGTGGACAATGACCTGTGCGCGATCAAAGGCGGAGGTGCTTGTCAACTGCGGGAGAAGGTGCTGGCGGAAGCGGCAAAGACCTGGATCATCGTTGCAGACTCCCGGAAGAATTCGCAGATCCTCGGAACCACCGTGCGTCTCCTCCTTGATCAAGCGCAACGCGGAGATTTGACGACCCGCCTAGTGGACCCAAGGTATACCTATCGAGGTCGCGCCATTCGCATACGCCAAGGTGCTCACCAACCTACATGAGATGGGGTCGACACAATTCATGCCTTCCGGCAAACCAGGCTTGACCTTGAGGATGGGCAAGATGAAGGCCGGGCCGGTGGTCAGCGATAACGGATGTCTCATCATTGATGCCCCGTTTCCCGAGGCGATGATGAAGGAGCCTGAGGACGTGAGTCGACCCTGACCGGCACGAGTCCATCTTGGCTGACGCGTGGTTATAGCTATTGCACCGGATCAAGATGCTCACAGGGGTAGTGGAGGTCGGGCTATTTTGCGGGATGGCAAAGGCGGCGTACTTTGGCAATGAGGTGAGACCTCGAACTACCGGAGAGCCGGAGCTGATGTGCATCTCCTCAGGATGGTACGGTACAGATACGGAACGAGGACGGTTCGGTATCTCAGCTCGAGACGGTACCGGAATTCCCCGCATTGGCATTACAGATGAGGAACGGAATCTCAGATTGAGTATCGTGGTTGAGGGTTTTGGTTATACACGTAGATCTTGTATCTTATCATGGTTCACGGGGCTCAATATACGAGTGTTGAGGATTTCTGCATGTTTGTATCAAACTCCTCTTCTCCTAGGGCATCGGACTTTAGCTTCGAGGCGTATAGGCTCATAGGTATGATCGCTGCTATGCCACGTGCAACTTCGCCTCGAGCCCGGTACCTCAACCAAAGGCAAGATTGAACGGCGTGCCAACACTTGCGCGAAAGAGCGAGAGCGCTGTATTTTTCCCGGACGACTCGCAGATCTGTGGCCTCGGGCGTGAGCGGCGACATGGTGAATCGAGATCCGTCGGTATGATCAATCAATCACAGACACACAGACTCCCCATCACACCCGGTAGGTTCCTTCGCTTTCAACAGAGGGCTGTCGAGTTCGGGGATCAGCTCGTACCCTTAGATAGATAGACCACCCTGTCAAATGGTGCTACGCTCGGGTGGAAGCAATGCCGACTTCATGAGCTGACATCTGGTTCTCTCAACAAGGGGACGCCCACGCTATCTTTCGGCTTCCTCGTGAGCGATAGGCGTCCACCTCCAACCCCACTTGGATGTCGACGTCGGGAGCCGGAGCGGGTCCTTCCACTCGGCCCGCAAAGGCATCGTCTCCTCCTCCCTTGCTCGTCACCTCCGGTCCCAATGCTAAACCACATGACTTGGAACATGCCAGCACGTCGTCAACAAAGCTATTCACGCTGTCCAAGCGACTGCGGGGCAAACTTCCCGCATTCAACGCTCGTCTCGTGACGGATGGCGATTCCAAGAGGGATATACTCGAGCTCGGCCAGCTACTTGACATCCCAACCTCGAAAGTCACCCCTTCCCAATGTGGACCAGCTCTCTCCGAACAAGAGGCTCGTTCAAGAAGCGGCAAATCACCACCTCAGCCTCCCCCGAACAAAGTCGATGCCAATTCTCACCAGGCAGCGCTTCTCCAGTCGGCTCGGAGGAAGGTGTCGTTGCAGGATGAGGAAGCCATCCGGAAGGCTCGAATAACGATGATGGAGCTCTCCAATTCTAGCTCGTCAAGCGCAAGTTGGAGAAGTGATCCGTCGTTCCCTGCCGAGGCACAGGAGCCGCCGAGCGGGCAGCTGGGATCGATGGAAGATTACGAGGATAGTAGCAGAACTCCGACGTGTTCTACGGGAGATCGAATTGCGTCCAACGGGGATGTACCGATCGCCCAGACGTCGACAAATACAACGGGTGTAAACGAAGAAGCGCTTGATCACGCTCAGTCACCACCAGCAGTCAATACAGACCTCGTCATCGCCGTCGTGGGACATCGAGGTGTTGGCAAATCAACTGTCATCAGAAAGGCAGTCAAGGCTTGGGGCGTTTCCGAGCCTGTCATAGTCGTCAACCCGGCTGGACACATCCGTAAGTCCGCCACGTCCTCCTTGGATTTCGCATTACTGATCTACGTAGTCTGCTCAAGCTTCTCCATGATCCAGCCCGGGGGCAAACTGCAGAACGCTTTGAAAGTCGAGTTCGTCGAGATGAACATGGCAGCCCTCAATCTCTCCGAAACATCCCAGTCCATCTGGCCGACTCTTCTCACTCGAGCCTCGGGTGTCATTCTGTGCTATGACGCCTTGCGCCAAAACACTCTTCAAGGCATCGCGCCTTTGCTCGGTGAGTCGCGCCGGTTCTTCAAATAGTATGTCTAGACTGACAACTCAGAGCGTCTGTCCGCCGAAGAAGTCCCCGCCGTCATGCTCGCGTGCAAGTCGGACCCAGACATCGCCCTTCGGGTTGCCGCTGTGGATGGCAATGCCCTTGCCGAGCCCTTCAACATAGGTCTGATCGAGGTCACGACCGCTACAGCGGATGGAAGAGGAAAAATCCGGAATGGCCTGCGGTGGCTGCTGTACAAGCTCGAGCAGCGGCACCGTCGGCCTTCTATGAACATAGGATCGAATCAAATGAACGGGGTCTCAGGTCGAAATCGACGCGAGCCTGTTGTGAACTCGATCATTGCCCCGTCTCCTGCATCCTCACACCACCCCAGCATCTACACCGAAACTATCAAGTCACCGGAAACTGACAGCTCATTCGGTGCTCGTCGTCTCGTCTCGCATCATCATATTGGCATGAGTGCCACCAACAGCACTCAAAGTACCGACTCGGAAATGAGACGCAACTCGTCCAGCCTGACATGGATGAAGAAGGCGCCGTTGCGCTATCCCGGAGGTCCGATGGAGCTTGCCTCTGGGTCATCAGATCAAGGGAGCTTGGCGAGAGAGAGCCTAGAGATCATCGGGACAAGCGAGCCGTCAGAAGATACACACGCGACGAGGTGAGTACAACCCGGTTGCGAATGGTCAATATTGATTGGAGGTTTTAAGGAAGACACCTCATTGGGCGAGCTTGGAGGACCTCTGCACTCAGCTGTTCACCGCCATCGTCTCGGCGGATGGTAGGCTACACGTCATCTTGAGTACTACTGCTTAGGGTAAAATTTAGATGACTCCTTCGGCCTGGCCTTTTTCATGACCTATCGACGCTTTTGCGAGCCACAAGAAGTCATGGCAGAGTTTCTTGATCGATTTCGAATGGTCGAGGGGCATGCAACGCCAAACGAGGTCCGACATTGGGCTCTCGTGAGGTGAGCCTTGTCACGTCACCATTTCATTACTGACCAAAGTAAAGGATGACCGGCGCTTTGTTCGACTGGTCCTCTCGATATCCCGGCGATTTGTCTGGCGCTGAAACGCAGAAGCTCTTTCGTGAAACGCTTGCTGTTATCCTCAAATACACCTTCATGGCGCATCTAATCGCCGACCTCGTCTTCATCGAGCAGTCTCTTCCCGATCTCGCGGATGTCGATGCCTCCTGGTCATTGACTTCCGCAATCGATTTTGCTTCAGCGTCAAAGCTTGCGGCGTCCGAGAGCCAATTCACCGTCAACGGGGATCAGGTGAACCATGGCGGATCGAGCTTGGACGGGAATCAGAATGAGCAGTCTGTCACGAAGGAGACCTTTTACTCCAGCCATTCCCTGTCGACTCCGACGCTGAATCTCGGCAACGATGCAGCAGCACCGACGTACCGGAAAATGCATGGCTCGGCGCCGATTCTCCTCGATCAACCTGGGAAGCTTGACAATCCGGATGATGACGCTCGGTCTTCCGGTTGGACAGCTGCCATGGCTTACTTGCTGAACAATGAACCACGGGCGATTGCGATGGAGTTGGCAAGGATGCAATGGAGGTACTTCAGGGCTGTCAGGGTGAGCTGCGTCTCGGATATTGGCTAAAGCCAGCCTCGAGATGTCTTTCGGCATGACTTTGGCAAAGAACGCGACAGTCCCGTCGGGAGATCAATCGACTACTTCAACCACCTTTCGCGCTGGGTCTCTACCCTCATCCTCGCCGATCCGAGGCCTAAGCTTCGAGCACACATCTATGAACGATTCGTCCTCATCATCCATCAGCTTCGCCATCTCAAAGACTACGAAACGCTCTATGCCGTTATATCTGGCATACGCGAGACCTCGGTGCAGCGATTATCGCAGACCTATCAGCTCGTACAGCTGCCACTGGGGATTGAGCAGGAGTTTCAAGGCTATCTAGCTTTGTTCGATCCGGGGGGCGGGTATGTCAGGTACAGAAGAGCAATCCAGGCGGACCTAGCAGACGGGCAGGCCGCCATCCCAGTTCTGTGAGTGCAGTACTCACAAGGTACCAGAAGCTTATGAGGCAGTACCTCGATTCTCGGTCTCGTCAACCGACTGCAGACGGTCCGACCTGAGGACAAGCGCGCCGACGGGGCCATCCAGTGGGACAAATTCGCGCGATTTGGCGAGATACTCTCCATCATCCCGGTATGCCAGAGTAAGGGTCCATTCGTATCTGGTGAGCCGTCAGACGCGTTCCGACGCATCCTGGAGGACACGACTGTCATCTCAAGCGAGGATGTGAGTCTCCTACTCACCGACTCGACGCTATCTCATGGCTTCTAGAAACTGTTCGAGCGGAGTAGGATGCTCGAGCCTCAAAGGGGAGGTATGGGAGCCGGAGGCGGCAGTGGCGGAAACAACGTCTTGCGACGATTGGCCAGTATGGGTCTTTGAGAGACAGAGGGGGGGGAGTATCACGGATGATCATCAGGAGGACACCCAGCACGGTTATACCCAGGGTAGTACATCAACATCGCATCATATGCATTGCTAGGCTAGGGATCCGAGGCGGGATATGTTTTGATCAGTTTGACCACCTCCCACCGGGCCAAGTTCCGTTGGGGATCTCTCTGGTTGCGTACGCGGTCGACATTTGACAGAAACGTCTACCCTTTCCGACCGTCTCATCCCCTTTGAAAAAATCTCATCGAAGTGGCCTCGCTGAGCATGATTTCCGGCTCATCATGGCGGAGCGGAAACGCGTGGTGACGAGGGGACGTTGTCGTCATTCCCCGGTCTGAAATGTCAGTCAACCTACCTTCCGGCCTTTCTCCAACCTATTGGCGGTCATGGCACCCTTCTCGCTCCGGCTTGAGCGTTTCCGAGTCACTCGACGTAGACGAGGAGTGGATTGGAGGTTGGGACGGTGTTGGTTTGTACGAAGGGTACGACCCACCCCCAAGCCCTTTCCTCATCCTTTCCAGCATTCTTGATGATGGTTTCTGGTCCAGGAACAACAAGTTACCAAATCACCAATCCACATCCATCCACCTCACCACCCACCGCCTCATCCTCATCCCCGACCCCTCCACCCCGTCCTCCTCCACATCCCGACCGACCCCAGCTCTTCAGACCCTCCTCTCTAATATTCGACAAGCCGAATTCTATACAGGCTTCATGCGATCGAGTCCAAAGATTACGCTCTTCCTCAGTCGGCAGCCGTCTGGAAAGGCCAATGAGGATGGTGAGGTGGGAAGTAGCTGGACCTGTGGAGTATGCGGGTTCGTCAATCCCGTTTCGTCGAGCGACATCGGTCCTGGACCGGGGACGACGTGCGGGCTGTGCGGAGTGGCGTTCTCCACGTCAAGGTCTACCTCCTCCTTACCCGTGACAAGGACTGGCGCGCCTGCTCCAACTACCCCGAGTCTTCGGAATACCCCGAGTCTTGGTTCGGTCGATGATCCGGAAGGGCGAATACCTTGTCCGGTATGTACCTTCCTCAACCACCGGTCCATGGCAAACTGCGAGATCTGCTCGTCCCCTCTGCGGGGGGTGAAGAAACAGCCAGTCAAGATGGGGAACGGCGAGGAGAAGTTGGATATCGTGCGGCTGAGCTTCAGGAAGGGAGGGGAGAAGGAGGCATATAGCAAGATGAAGGTTGTGTTGGGGATGAAGGCGTGGGAGGGGCAGGTGAGCGGGTCCGAGACTTCCTTCTAGGACAGGGATTGACGTAGGTGAGGAAGGATGGAGGGACACAGCGAGGGCCTCGGCCAGACTCTGTTGTGGGATCGGTTGAGGGGTTGAGTGGAAGAAACACCCTTCGACCTGGTGCTGGAATAGGTTCGGCTTCCCGTTCATCCGGGCTGGACTAAGCTGACTGTACTGGGACAGACGGAATACTCCAGTCGATCAGCCTGGACGTGAAAGCCCAAGACGAAAACATGCAATCCGCCTTTCAGGACCTGGAAGTCCTGATGGTCCGTGCCGGCGAGATGGTGGTGTCCACATTCCAGCGCTTCCTTCTCAGCTGACCCATTGGTTCCTCAGGTCCGCCTCGCACAATCCCTCAACGCGAAGCTCACAGCTCAACAAGCTTCATCCAGCACACCTAACCCATCAGAGGAGGAAGCGACCCTGATCCGGACCTCGCTCGTCCAGCTCGGTCTGCCGGCACCAGCACTTACGCAGGATATGGTGCGAGATGACCAAGCGTATCTTGAGGGTCTGGCGAAGGAGTTGGGGTCGCTTCTGACCGGGAGGGATGGGAAGCCTGGGTTGATGATGGGAGTGGGGAGTCGAGGAGTGATAGGTTTGGATGAGGTATGGGGATTGTGGATGCGGGCAAGGGGTGTTGGTGCGCATTCTCAAGCTCAATCTGGAACTCGTGCTGATGGAGGCTACAGCGTTACTACCACCCGCCACACTCATCTCCGTCCTCCCCTTCCTCCAGAGCTATACATCCCCGCCGATCCGCTCCCTGAGCTTGCCTTCCTCCCTCATGGTCCTTTACTCGCCATACTATGCGCCACCCAACATCCTATCCCGCCTCGTCACCCGACTCACCCCTACACTCGCTTCGACTTCAGAACCAAGTCTGAGCCTGATCGAGATAGCCGCACATGAGGGACTGGCGATAGGTTTAGCGAAGGAGCTGATGGAGGAGATCGAGGCTATTCGGCCGCCTGATGGGTCGGAAGAGGTGATGGGAGTAGTTAGGGACGATCAAGCGGGTCAGGAGTCGGGTGGAGTAAGGTGGTACCGGGATATCATCACATCATGGCGCGTCGAGGTCTAGTCATCGCGTCCATCATCGTTGCATTGCGTTGAATGGTACATGTGTGCTAGGTCTTGGTTATACAGTGTCCTTTATCGTTCACCACGAATACATCCGCGGCAGCCGCTTCTCATGACCACTCCTCGACGACCCTTACGCCGGCTTCCTCCAGTCTCTCCAATACGCCCTCCCATACTTCCCTCTCATAGGGACCCTTCACCCCGCGCCCTTTCACGTGCCCATCCAAGACTCGTAAAGCGGCGAAAGCAAGAGTCTTGCCGACAGTCGTAGCCATGGCACTCGCTTCTTCCGTCCCAGTGCAGAAGAGGGAGACAGTGACTGTCTGCCGAGGCGCGGATGGATCTGAGACGGAAGTATTCAGCTTGAATGAGTGGTGGAGAAGGACGATATCGCGTTCATGCGGAAGATAGGCGAGTTTGGCGGAAAGGAGATGGGCGAACAGATCGATTGGTGCTATTTGCTTCGACGTTATCCTTGGCCCGGTTCGACCGCTGTGTCGACTATCGGGAAGGAGCGAGAGCCTTGAGGTCGTCTCAGCAATAAAAAGGGTCTGGGTAAAGTCAGACGTACCAGCGAAGAGCCTCGAGTGTCTCTTCCGCCTGTTGTGTCCCGACGATATCGGAAACAGCAGATCTCACATCCGCTGGCTTCAGGCTGGTTGGGCTCCCGACAGCTCTTGCCGTGCTTGCCAGGAAGAAATCCTCCCAGCATGCTGGAATTGACGAGAGGGACTGGACGCTGAGCAGTCCAAGACGGCGAAATGAGTCAAGCAGCCTTGAGAACCCTTGATAGCGCAAAGTACCGCGAAAGAGATCGGTCAGTCCCTCAACCGGACCAAGGCCGTATTTCTCGGCATACGGCAGTGAGTCACGGTTCGCAAGTCCTTCGAGAGCGAGGCCTCTCCACAGTGGTACTGATGGGAGATGGGAGAACAGCAGCTTGTCCCCAGAGATCTCACGTATTTGTCCGTCGAGCTTGTAACGCGCGTCATTTAATGCGGCTGTGAGTACCGCTCGAGGGGACCAGGAGAACTTGTATCCCAATGGCACGTTGCTTGAGGATGGTTGCGGCAGCCCACCGCACCAAGAGATAAAGGCGGAGACCCGCTTTCCCTCACGTCTGACTCGATCGTGGATTCGCATCGCCGCCATAGAATCGATGCCAGGATCGAGGCCGCATTCACCGAGGAGTAGGACATCGTTCTCCTTTGCTGCTTGATCAAGGGCCGCCATGTCTGGCGAGATATAGGATGCCGTGACAAGATGCTTGCCGTGAGCGATACAATGTTTCGCCACTTGTGGGTGCATGGGTGCTGGCAGGAGGCTGACAACGACGTCCGATGCAGAGACCGCTCTTCCAAGAGCGGGATCGTCCCCGACATCCAGCGACAGCGTTTCCAGGTTGGAACGGTCCCTCACTAGCGCATGAGCTTCGGCGCTGTTATTGCTTGCGATGATCAGTTGTTGATCTGTCCTCGCAGCGAAGACCTCTACAGCTGGCCCCGCAACTAGACCACTCCCGAGCAGCAAGACCTTCTTGCGCCCAGGTATCCTGGACGGTGTGGCTGATATGTCGCTCCGCCTGTTTGGCGATTCGGCAGCTCTCAATGCATCGACTCCTGTTTGCAGCCAGGAATGCTGGGCTGTGAGTTCTCCAGAATCGACAATCACCGCCCTTCCGAGCGACTCCCCCTTCTCCTTGTCAAGTTGAGACGGATTAAGAAGACGCCGCACATAAGGCAGAATGCAGCTCGAGAAATGCTCCGACGCGTCGGCAGGCAGTTCTGTCGGTAGAATATCGACTGCACTGATGAGTAGTTCGCCTGGTCCATCGAAATACGGCTGATCAATCGTGGTATGGCGATCGACAAATTCGAGGTTTCCCTTGATGTCGCATGTGATATCCTGAACAGCCACGAGCTTGGGTCGCCCTGCATTGGATGTTATGGGAGTCTCGAGGTCGACGTTAGACATGATCGTCGGAAAGCCGTTTCGCCATCCAGCACCGTTGATCAGGGTCGTCAGATGAGGAGCGATCTGCCTTCGTCTTCAGTACGCCGGATGCAAGCGGCATTTAACCCACGCGCTCCGCAAACACGCTGCGGTACTGATCAGGCGAAGTATAGTAATCTTCCCGATTGTAAGGGGACCCATCGAAGCGGGTGAAATAAGCGGAGGGAGGAATAGCACACGCGTAGATTCGGTGCGGCCCTCCTGATTTGCAGCGTGAGTCCACTGGTCTGTGCAAGAGGATGTGAATAGCTGACCAGCTGTGCGCAAGCTTTCCAGGCGTTGCCAGTCGATCCAGGTTACGCCTAAAGTGTCGAGCATGTCCCTCGCCCCATCCGCCACATTCCCAGCTCTTCCGATACATTAGGCTCTCAGGGCTTCGACAGACCAGACCGGCTCACCCAATGATGCCTAGTATCATTGGCTCCTGTGTCTGTCTGGATGAAGCCGAACGGAGCACTTCGCCTGTCCGACCAAGAGCCTGCTTGAAGTCGACCAAGGATGGAAAGGTGTGCGGTCTAGGAAGATGCTATCAACAGCTGTCAGCTTGTGATTCATTCAGTCTGAGAGGCTGACCAGAAGGGAGGTTGCAATCCCTCGCTTAAGCAATGCCAAACCAGTCATGGATAACGCCTCGCCAGCTCCAACCGCTATTATCCAGCAGACCGAATATCAGCTCCATACAGCCAGGGTGAAGAGGTAATCGTTCACCGCCGGCGAACCACCCGAACCCAGCGGCCCGCTTGAATACGCCCTGATCTTCTGATAAGGTGGTGAGCAGCTCGTAGTCGATCAGAGTCTGGGTCTTAGAGGGGTCGAGGAAGGCTGCGAGGAGGGGCGTGTTGTACTCCTACAAAGGCTTAAGCTGAGCAATGCAACGGACAGGTAAGAGTCTGACTCACCTGGCCTTTGTGAGTATGTGAAAATACCATCCAGATCCTCTTCCTATCCTCCAGCCCGACTAGGCGGAGTACCTCGGCCATCGGAGGCTCCTTGATCCCAAGCACCAAGTCGACATCTCCCTGGAGGCTCGGTACGATATTTGCCCCAACCTGATTCATCAGATCAAGGAAGTGGCCTTTCGCAAGCTCACTCGACAAAAAGCAAGGTCCGGGAAGCATCGTCTCCCACAGCTCTCCACCTGAACTTCGAGTTGGCCCTTCCCGGCTTTAAACAATTCCGCAACCGCAGACGGTGTGAGGGGAGCTCGACGTTCCCATACTCGCGAAGGATCTTCGCGGCGGATTCCAAGGGTTGTGAAGTTACGCGCTCTGATGCGATAGATATCCTGGATGAGAAATCCTCTTGTCCGTCGATGTACCCTCATACGGAGCTAGTCATGGGGGTCGCTAGATATCACAACTTGGCACGGAGAAGTGGTGAGGTGATGATTGAGGGAAAAATACGAGATACAGCAAATGGTTAAGGGGCTTCAGGAGCTTCCAGAAGATGGAAGCGAGCATCGAGGGAAGATCCTCCCAGCATCCCCCCTTTAACGACATCGATCTCAGGTGTCGCTTAGAGCGAAGCTGAAACCGGCCGGCTTATCAATCGGCAATGGATCAAGTCCACGTAAGGCAGTCCGGCTCACCTCCTCGGGGTCTCCATGCTTGTTCGTTGCGGGGGCTGAGGTTTGTCTCGCATCAGCGGGGAGAAGATGTCGATTTCTTCCGATCAATTTCCCAGCTGAAACTCGCAACTTGGCTATCGTTCATCCACTGCTTCTTCATATCTATTTGATTCAGCCATCGCGATGTCCGTCTCGTCAGGCACCACCCTCGTCTCCCCGAGCGTCAACATTTCCAATCACCATGCGCAAAACGGAATGCGCCGCAATTCATCCCACTCATCGCATCCATCACATGCCCATCATGCCAAGCGACGAGGTTCAGCCCATGTGCATCATAACAGTGCAGGAACGAGTCGGCGCTTATCGGATGGCGAGTCTGGGAGAAGGGCGCTGACTTCGGGATTGGCGATGCACGCGCTTGACCAACCGAAGATTCGGCGGAAGAGTTCCAATGATGTAAGTGATTCGCGTGAAGCTGTACTGAGCGAATGTCGTTAGGGGCCATTACCGAAAGCGACTCGCTCCGACACTCACCTTCCTCGCCTTTCGCGGACAACGAGCGTAAATTCGATCGGGTCCGACGCTAGTCATGCGTCTGTCGGGAAGCGACCGACGAAAAGCCGCAAACGAAGTGGAGAAAGCGTTCAGATCCTTAGCGAGAGCGGCAATGAAGCGGAAACAGCGGGGTCGGGAGAAGAAGGCTGGGGGGATGGAGATGGCGATGTGACTGCTGCTAAAGGGAAGAGCAAAGCCGATGGCGCTAGGTTGAGGCGGACGGCCAGCGATGCACAAGCGGAGACGTCGAGGCCTAGCGGATCGGATCGACTCCAAGAAGACATCGCTACCGCTACCTCACCAGGAGCGCTACCAGCTGAATTCCACCATCCTCATCTACAGACGATGAAGACCAAGGGCTTCTCCGGGAGCGTGCAAACACCGGATCCGCAATTGGCGATGCAGACACACCTCAATGATGGCATGCCGCATTGGAACGATCCGACACATATCATGCCGGCGCACCAATTGAGACATCAGCAGTCCTCTCGGACTCTCGCCGCTCTGGCAAAGGCGAACGACGATGAACCTGGAGGTGCACGAGGGGAGGCGAAGACAAACGGACCGTCGGCACCACAAGGAACGAGATCCTCCGCGGGGAGTGGGCTTCCTATCACTCACGAGTCACCTTCCTTCCCCTTCCCCACAGTGAACGTCCTGTACTCCGCATCTTCTCCATTAGCTTCCACCGATCCAACAACCCTACGAGATCGCATATCGTCTGCGGATGGGATATCGAAGCCCCGAAGGCGTCTTGCCTCCGGCACCGAACCACCACGGATACCACATCGACGTTCGATTTCATCGCTTCGATCCGCGCATTTCTTGCGCGCTCCACCACATCCACTAAATTCTTCTACAGGCTATCGCAGTGAGATGCTCCCGACCGTCGGGACGTCTAGACCTGGTAGCGCCTTCACCGCACCTGAGAAGAAAGACCGAGTACCGAGCATGCACCATCCGCCGCTTGCGCCGCCGATAGTGTACCGCGAGAATGCAAGTGGTCAGGGCTGGGATGATCCCGAACGTCAGGAGAGCAGCGGGAGAGTCCAGATCAACAGCCATGATATGGGCCAAAGGAAGAGCTCCTCGTCCTCCGCCAGAAGTCTAAACGGCATCTTGACCGGCCCTATATACAACCGCCCTCAAGTCTCCCCGGCGGCTTCCTCAGCCTCCTCCCATGCGAGCAATGCGCCTCGGCCCCGACGGAGCGCTCTGGAAGCGGCGGCCAGCATGTCAAAATTACCGACCACACATGATCCCGCACTCTACTACCAATCCCTCGGTTTACCCTCGACTTCCGCCGAAACCGCACACCTAATCTCGCGATTCCTCCCGCAGAAGAAGATCGTTCGTCCATCGTGGGAGATCTCACCGGCCGAAGCTCGTGAGGGACATGTAGGGATCGGTCTGACCAACGGGGATTATCGCGAGGCACACGAATCGCTCGTCCGAAGTATGCGGGATTTGTCGCTCGGGACCACTGCGAGTCGGAGAAGTGCGAGCAAGAGCTATTCTTATCGAAATCTGCTGGGCTCGGGATCGAGCTCGGCTACGGATGTGGTCGCGCAAGGGGGAGTTGGGATGATATCGGGGATAAATGGGCCGAAGATGGTTTCGAGGGGTGCGTGGAGGGGGAGGACGCCGTTCGAGCTGAGTGTCGAGAGGTGTCTGGCGCAGAGGCCGAAGGGACCTGTGTCGGGCCTTCAGGCTTGAACGTAGTAATGTGATTAGCTTGATGCCTTCGTTCGAATACCTCCGCAGTTGAATCACGGACATGATGCCACTTGAGACACGGGACACGATGGGTTTGCTTCCGCTCGACCCGAGGATTTCTGGGTGCTTCCATTCAGCGCAATCTTCTGTTCACCTTGCTTTGTCGATCTCGGTTCAACATGGCTTTCTCGGACGAGACCAAGGACAGATTCAACGCCGCAATAGGGTACGTATCTCATTTCTCCCCTACTCACCAATATTATTGCCTGCATACTACTTTCCAGGAGGGACGAGACATGCTGATCATCGCGGTGACATAGAGTCGCAAAGGTCTGTCTCACTCATCCGATTGAGAGCCGGACCCAGCTGGCTATCGGTAGCATGACTGGCTGACAGCAGACATCGTTGATCACAGACAATCGTCACTGTCGGCTGGATCCCGATGATCATCTACATCGGATACCGTAACTCTTCCCCTCAACCATCTTTCATCAAGTGAGCTTTATGGACATCTATTCCTACGGTTGCGGAACGGCCGTCGTGAGGACTCTGTCGGAAGGCTCATTTGTCTCTGTAGATTGATCACTCCGCTGGCATAGACGGGTCGGGGGGAAGGAAGGGGACGGGGAAGGTAGGAGTCGAATGGAAAATGGGAGCCTTGCTCATTCGAAGATAATAGGGATCGTTGTACCATCACCTCTCATGCAGCATATTCTCCCATACCTAGTAGGAGCAAGCGCACCTCCCTACATCTCATCACGGGCGGGATTCGTAATCCTGCACGGGTTCCTGCTACACTCGCGGAATTACCGCTCGATCCTGTTCCTCCCCTTCTTCCCCCCTCCTTCCGTGCCGAATCTGTGCTGCTGAAGCCACACACAAATTCAGCCTCCCTTCAAGCAGTCTCCAGCTCGAGACCGCAGCCCTTGCGTATGACCCAGCGATGATGAGCCCCACCCGAGGATCTGCGTCTAGTGGAGACGTCCGGACTCGCCCAGCCTTCACAAGCTCGGGCGAGGATGGGGATGTTGGGAGGCCCGGCTGAGCTGGCGACGGGAGATGACGAAATTCATTTTCATGATATGCTATGCTGGTAACAAACTCAGGATTTGAGAAAGGCAGGGCTCGTTCCGAACGAGGACTTTAGGGTCACGAAGGACTTTAAGGTCACAGAAACGCTCTTTACTAGACTCCGCATATACTTCATCTTTGCTCAACCCATACAATACTTCAAATCTCGCTCCTCACTTCTCCAACCGCTTAACCTGCTCAGTGCCCCAGAGGTAGACCATCTCAGCCTAGGCCTTGACGCTGCTGAGGCATCCCTCGCAGGTACAATTCCCCGGCGGGCAATGGCACGATGCGCCGCAGCTGCGAATACCCAGTGTTACTTTTATCCCTAAAGTTGATGTGCCGAGAAGACTCACGTGCAGGCCGGCTTGGAGGCTCGCTTCTGCTGGGCCGCCTGCGCAGCGTTGTGCCCCGGGTGAGGACAGTCTTCGCAGGTGCATTCGCCGGGGGCGCATTGGCAGTCATGCTTGGCTTGGCAGCTGTGCGAAGGCGATGATGGCGAGACAAGCGAGATCAAGATAAACAGCGGTGAGCAAGGCAAGATCGTGCATCATCAAGAACAGGCGAGATACTCACGCGCAAGTGTCATGGTCCTTGTCGTTCTGACACGAGCACCCGGCTGAACCGCCCGGCCTTGGGAGGGTAGCAGCTTGTTCGAAGCTACATATGCTTCATCAGCTGATAGCTCTCTCCTCCGACTGCATCTCAAGTTCGCTCACTCGGACATGGCTTGAATATATTTGTTCTCTGGACGTGTAAGAAAGCGGGATCGAGTGAGTGAACGAGGAAAATAGGGATTCGCTGACGCGATTATATTAGCCGAATACAAGTGGCAATCGCTGAAACACCGCGCCTCGTTGGTTTGAGCTGATTTTGCGGGAGAATGGAAGGTCATGGAAGATCTGGGGAGACGCACGAAGCGAGGTTGGCTACTAGCGAATGAGTCCCATACCAGAACAGCTGGAAATGTCTCTGTCTCGGCTACTTGCATCATGAACCGCCACAAGGCTACTTACATAATGGGTTGTCCACCTCTTCTTTGAATGTACCCCTGGGTATGTCTACGACCACATGACCTCGCTGGTCCCAATGGCTCTTATCCGGCTTCGACGTCAACATCACTCCCTCCACCCGCCCTACCTCCTTCACCTACCCCGTCCTGCTGACCTGGCCAGTCCAGAAAGTCAGGGATACCTGGTTGACCATATCCTCCATGACCTCGTGATTCAGGATGTCCAGCCGGAAAGAGGATATCGGATAGCGTTCTGGAAGAGGGTCGTGAGTGAGCTCGAGGAGGGAGTAAGGACGCTGCAAGCGGAAGATCAGGAACATATTGATGTGAGGAGCTACTGAGAGACGAGAAATGGGCTGATGAGAACTAGGACTATGAGGTCGATGAGCGAATCTACGAGGCTCTGGCCGAGCTGATGATCTCGAACCCCTCTGACGGGCCTTCCGACATGTAAGGCCGCAGTATCGAGGTTCGGGCTAATGACTTCAGGCCAAGGCATTCGTATCGGACATTCCTGTATGATCGACCTCCTTGGATGTCGGGGAGAGGAGAAGGGAGGGTGACGCTGCTCGAAGAGCAGGTCGCCATACAGGCTGGTACTACGGGGTTGCGGACATGGTACGAGCCGTCCCAGATCAGTATTCAGGCAGCTGACTATTGCTAGGACATCGAGGTATGTCCAATTCCTTCGACAGCAATCATATCTCTGAGGGGCCCGAAACAGCCTGCACCTCGCCCACCATGTCCTTCATCATCCGGAGATCCTATCGTTTCCTTCCACTAGAAGCAGCTCCGCGCTGGCTCCAATGATCGAACTTGGTGCCGGCACTGGCTTCTTCTCCATCCTCCTCTCTCAGCTCGGAGTGGACGTTGTCGCGACCGACCTCGGCGATAACGACAACGAGCAACTTCGCCAAGCCCCTTTGAACCGCTTGAACGGGAATGTCGCACTCAGTCAGTCCTCACAAGGAATCTTAGGTAGAGCTAAGGGTCAAAATCAGATGAGCTGGAGAACCCGCCAATGGTCATGCCGCTGAACTGGACGGATGCGCTGCGACCGCCGGCTGCACGACCGCCAGTATGGCAAGAGATCGCCAGCGGCCCGTCCAGGACCATCGTCGCCGCAGATGTCGTCCGTGTCGTGGGATAGTCTGGTAGACTAGGCTGATCACTGCCCAGATATACGATCCCGACCTCATCCCTGCCGTTGTCGCAACCATCGTCGTATTGCTGCGAGGATTCCAGAGCAGCCTTAGTCTCATCGCCGCGACCGTCCGCAATGAGGCAACTCTCGAGCACTTCGTTACGACCTGCAGTGAGTGATCGCTATACCAATGATGAGACCCGCAATTGAGTTGATCCTCCAGCCGAGCACGGCCTCTTTGTCAAAACCTTGGACCTAACACCCATGAATGCCGACCAGCCCACCTTCTGGGACTCAGCTCTGGACCGATGTTCAGAGGTCCGAATAATGCGCATAGTCCTGTCCGAGAACGGATGAGATGCGATTGGTGGACTCATGAAATGAATGCATCTCTCTACGAAGTCTCCACTTGCAACTGCGTCACATCAGCATCTTGGGAATTTGCTGTTAAGTTCAGAAGCTCACCAGATCCGAGTCACCAGCGTCCTGGATGCTCATCACTCCCACGCGGTAAAGCTTCCCTGCAGCGGTCCCGAGGTCGACGTTGGACCCGTCGTAATGGTGGACCGAGGTCTTCGAGCTATTGAGCGTTAGCACCGAAGCCTCGACGAGAGGTGGAGACGCTATTCACAGCATGGCGTAGTATTCGATCTCGGATTTGCGAAGGGGAGGGCAGTTTTTGGAGATGAGGATGAGTTTGGCTGTAAGGACAAAACATGTTATCAACATCGTACAAGACATCGTACAGATCCAGCATTGCAGGTCAATACGGAAGGAGACCCACCTCTGCCAGACCGGAGCTGCTTCAGAGCCTGCTTGTACCCGAGCGTATACTACCCCTCATCAGCGACCTTTTCTGGGCTACAAGATCGAAAGCTAACCTTGCCCGACTTGACGACGAGCTGGAGACGCGTATTTATAGACTCGGACGTCTTGGCCGACTTTGATTTCTTGACGGGTGCCATGGTGTCGGTGTGAGCGAGGGTGCTTGAGATCAATTGACGAGAGTGAGGGTGAGGGGGTGAATTTCGGAGGACGGGATTTTGGAAGAGGCCACGGGAAAACAGAACTGTGGCGTAATGTCGATTTGATTCCGGTCGCAAGATTATCGTTTGGCCACGACTTCCTCTACCCCTCGATAGATCCACCACGCCAGCCCATGGAGCTGCGCATCGAGGAAATCCTGAGCGTCTCCACCATCACCATCTGACCCGGACCGACATCACAGGTCGCCTTCTAATCTCAAAACACGCTCTTTCCCCACCCTCTCCTTCCCCTTCTTCAACATGAGCGCACTCGCCCTGGGCCTCGGTATCCTCGGAGCCGGTCTCGGCGGTCGAGTAGCCTATCAGATGTTCCGAGCGAGTCGAGGTGGAACCGAGCAGTTTCTGAGGGGAGGGTTCAAGGCGAAGATGGATAAATCGGAGGCGTTGCAGGTGTTGGGATTAAGGTGAGTAGCCCTTCAAAGCAATTTCCGTTGCGGCGGTTAGACTATCTGGAATGCTTTCGAGAGAGATTGCTGATCGACGTCATGATTGGCCTTCAGAGAACCGATCACTTCCGTTCGATTGAAGGACGCACATCGGAAATTGATGCTCGCGAATCATCCGGATCGAGGAGGATCGCCGTACTTGGCGGGGAAGGTGAATGAAGCGAGAGTTTTACTTGAGTGAGTCATCATACTTCACACTCAATCTCACGCAGCCGCCTCGGGTCCCGATGCGCGGAACCCCAACGAATATGAACTGATAAAGTCTGTTTCCTTCCTGCTGTTCCTCCTTGGTGTTGCTCCACCTTGGTACGCCACCATCGCTTTTCCCTCGTAGGAAGGACGTCCGGAGATGAGGGCATATGTTTCCGGGGGCTTGGCTATCTCAGAACGAAGGAGATATCTGTATCAAGCGGACGGCTGTATCATCATCACATCCCCATTCCTCGGCCCTCTTCACAGCATTACTCTTTTCAATCACTTGTATGCATTTTCCAGCGTTGTCCTTCCCGCGTGCCTCTCTGCTGAGGAAGGGGTCATCTCCTGGAGCTCGCGCTCGTCTTTGCGCAGAATCAGGGGTGAGCAGGCTTAACACGAACATAAAAGTCAAATGCCCTCCGCTACTTTGTCCAACCGTTTCCTGCGTTTCGATTTGTTCGTCCACCGCTATCTTCTTGATCGTCACCTCAATAATTCGGCCTTTTAGCATCGGCGGTCACACCGACATGCCAGTCGAAACCGATGACGAAGATGACCCCTTCCTCTCCCTCCCACCCCCCTCCACAATCCCGGTTCAATCCATGCTCACCAACTATCAAACAATAAACGTCCTCGCCCCTCTCGTCCGATGCTCGAAACTCCCCTTCCGGCACCTCTGTTCCCTCTACGAGACCCACGTGATGCACACACCCATGGTTCTCGCCGAGGAGTTTTCTCGCTCCCAGGCGGCCCGGATTAGCGATTTCACGACTAGTCGCGACGAACGGGGCGTTTTTTGGATGGAGCCGAGAGGGTCTAGCTCTTCTGGGTATTCCAATGGACATTCGGAGGATCGGGAGGGTGTTACGTTTCATAAGCCGGGCTCGACGAGTCGACTTCCACCGACTCCGGAACCCCCGACGAAGCATTCGGAACTGGTCCGAGGAGCTCTGATCGCGCAATTCGCCTCGCCGAACGCTACTTCCCTGGCAGACGCGGCGGAGCTGATTGCGCCGTACGTCGATGGAGTCGACCTGAACTGCGGATGTCCGCAGAGATGGGCGTATAATGAGGGTATCGGTTGTGCACTTCTGAGGAAACCGGAATTGGTGCGCGAGATGGTCCGGGCTGTCAAGGGAAGGTTGGGCTGGGATTGGCCTGTCAGCATTAAGATCCGGGTCGATCCGGACCTCAAGTAGGCTCGTCTCAAGGATTCGCTGGCTGGACTGACCAATGCAGATTGACGGATCGGCTAGTGAAGACTGCCTTACAGGCAAACGTATCCCACATAACGATCCATGGACGAACACGACATCAAGCATCTACCGAGCCGGTCTCGTTGCCGGGCATCAGGTTTGCTGTGGAAGCTGCGAGAGGCGAGGTAACCTGTGTAGGCAACGGCGACCTATGGGATCTAGAGGACGCAGCGAGGATGCGAGACGAGACGGGAGTGAGGGGAGTCATGGGGGCCAGAGGTTTACTCGCCAAGTCGGTCGATGGCTCACTCTGCTGGTCAAGCTGAATAATATAGTCCTGCGCTGTTTGCGGGGTACGAGACGACACCGAAGCACGCTGTCCAGCAGTTCGTCGATCTTTCGATTGATTATGGCTTCATCTTCCCTCTCTTGTGAGCAGCCTCCTGGATCGGCGTCCTTCGTCTGACCGATCCAGTCAACGTCATTTGTCCTACATGCTCGAATCGCATTTCTCGAAGCCAGAACAGACATACTTCAATTCTCTACCCAGCTCCGTATCAGCCATCAACTACCTCTCGACTCGCGGTCTCGACTTCTCAGCGGCGCGCAGCACACCCATGTGGGATGCGCGGCGTGGTCGGACTCTCTTCTAGCATCATTGCAGGCCAATACCCCCTTTCATATACCCGGCACAGATCATCACCCAGCATCTTCGATTCCGACCCATTTCTTCCGCATGCAGTTCAGATTTACAGCTCTGTGCATACAATAGGCGGAAGGCCACTACACGCTTCTCAGAGCCTCGATCTCTCGAGACTGTAAAGCAGACGGAGCAGACAAGTGGTCCCTACGCTGCATGTCTGGAGCCGAATAATTCCCGTTAAGTTACCATTTCATCCGGGAAATCCTCGGAGCTCGGTAGACTTCGGATTTGGGGATCATCTGTGCTGGAATCCAACACCTCCTTCCAGAGGGTTTACATTGCTCACCTCTGTTGAAACTTGTCACCATGTCAGGCCTCGATGAGAGGCTGGCAGCCATGCTGGCGGACAGGAAGGGGAAAGGGCGATTCCGACAGTTGAGGGAGTATGATACCTCCTCCAGCTCTGATCTGATTGACTTTGTGAGTGTCCCTCACCGATCTAGGAGACACCGTATCTCTATTCGCATTGAAGTTTCATGACGCAAGCTGATGACTGTGTCGCAGTCCTCCAACGACTACCTGTCCCTCACCAACTCACCCAGACTCCGGCAGTCCTACCTCGACCGACTAACCACAACCCCCTCTATCCTAGGCTCAACAGGCTCCCGACTTTTAAGCGGCTCTCACCCCGCCCACACCCATCTCGAAACCCGCTTCTCGCGATTCTTCGAGGCCCCCGCAAGCCTCCTATTCAATTCAGGCTGGGACGGGAATGTCTCGTTTTTCTCGACCGTGCCCCAGAGCTCTGACTGGGTGATCTACGATGAGCTTGTGCACGCTAGTGTACATTCTGGACTTCGGGCATCACGAGTACCGCTGGAAAGGCGACTCTTGTTCTCGCATAACAGGTTGGGATCACTGAGGAAGGTGTTGAAACGGATCGAGAAGGATGGATCGGGACCGACAGTCTTCCTGGCGCTCGAATCGCTGTACTCGATGGACGGGGACTTCGCCCCGCTCAAGGAGATGCTGGATGTCTTGGATGAGCATGTACCGAGGGAGAGGCAGTGCGTCGTGCTGGACGAGGCGCACTCGACTGGGATCTACGGAGGTAGGGGGAGAGGAGTCGCTCATCTTCTTAGTGAAGCCGGTGCCGAAAGGGGAAGGGTAGGGGTGAGATTGATGACCTTTGGTAAAGCCGTAGGATGCTCGGGAGGTGCGTATCTCACTCATAGGCGAGAAGGCTATTGATTACGATGTTAGCTGTCCTGCTGTGCTCGCCCACGATCCGGACTTTCCTGATCAACTTCGCTCGACCGCTCATCTTCTCGACCGCCCTTCCGCACTCCTCGCTCATCGCGCTTGATTGCGCATGGGACCTCCTGCAGAGCGATGAAGGCGAAAAGGTGAGCTTACCTGAGTCCTCTGCCTGGACTGCAGTTGACCCAATTTTCGATAGCGCCGCACCAGCCTCTTCGCCCTCATTGCATACCTCCACTCCCTCCTCGCACCGCTCCTATCGCGTACCCCCTCGTACCTCCTCCACCTCCCACCCACCGCCACGATGACCACCCCTTCACCGATCCTAGGTCTCCTAACTCCCACCCCGCACGCGCTCTCCGCCTTCCTCCTCCAGACAGGCTTCATAATACGTCCCGTCGTCCCGCCCACTGTCCCACTTGGAGGAGAGAGGGTCCGGATCTGTTTGCGCGCGGGTATGGAAAGAGAGGTGCTGGATCGGCTGGTATCGGCGCTTGGGGAGTGGGTGGATGGGAAGATGCGAGGAGACGGTGAGGGTAGGACTCGAGAAAGGGGCGTGATGGCGGAGGGGAGGGTGGAAGGGAAGTTGTGAGACGGGATGCCGGATACCCCGCAATATGAGTAGACCCGGCATGTATATAACAGAGTCGACTGTGCAAATCCATCATGTTTCGCTGAGCGTTCCGGCAATGGTGCTCACGATATCCAGGCTTATGTCCAGACATGGCTCAGATTGATGCCAAGTCCCATACCAACGTTCATTTTGGTCGCTGATACGGACCGCAGAAGAATTCATGCATATACTAGAGCTTCGGCGATCTATGTCCTCCTCTATCAGCCTCTCTATATGCCGATTGCCTGGTGTTGATTCTGGATCAACGAACCTCACGGGATCGACGAGAGGACTTCCTGTAGCGCCTTCTGAGCGACTCTGGGCTTTTCAGGCGCGGTAGCATCCTTCTCTGTCTCGCAATTTTCTGTCTCCCTCCCCTCCTCGCCCTCTACCTCGGATCGACCCTTGTGCTGAGCGGCATCACTGGACTGATCCCTCTTGACCACCATCCGGCTCCATGCCCTGACCACTCATCAGTACTGTTTAGTCCAGCGCCAAGCTCGACTCACCTCTCGTATTGGACAGCAGGAGCCACCGCGCAACCGAGCTCTTGAGCAGCGCGCAAGGGGAAATCGATATCTCGAAGCACCTGCCGAGCGAGGAGGACGACGTCGGCTTGGTCATTCTCGATGATGTCATTGGCTTGGATCGGGTCGGTGATGATCCCGACCGTACCGACGAGGATATTCGAGACGCGCTTCTTGATGTGCTCGGCGAATGGGACCTCTGACCAGGAATCAGCGAGACTCTTTGAGGTGAAGTAGCACGTACGGTAGGACGGCTGGACATCGATCTTCTGACGGGTATCGTTACCGCCGGACGAGACATCGATGAGGTCGATACCGATATCCGCGAGTTTCTGGGTCAGGATCGTCGTTTGATCGATGCCCCTGCACACGAAGAGTTGGCAAGCCTAAAGGAGAGAGCTAACCACTCACCACCACGCATACTCCTCCTTCTCGTTCGGATGCTGCTTCTCCGGCCCGAGAACATCGTCGAGCCAATCGCTCGCGCTGACACGGTAGAAGAGGGGTTTGTCCCATGCTTGTCGGACGATCTGGGAAACCTCGAGGGGGAGACGGATGCGGTTCTCGAGTGATCCGCCGTAGTGGTCGGTACGCTTGTTGGTGAGAGGGTCGGTGAATTCTACGGGACGATCAAATATGGTCCATTGAGCGAGTGAATACAGTCACCATGGAAGAGGTAGCCTGCAAATTTTTCATTACGATCAGCTACCTGTCTCGTCACCAAGAGTATACTGACCGTGCGCGCCATGGATCTCGATAAAGTCAAAGCCCGCTTTCTTACATCTATTTGCACCGATCAGCGTCGACTCGGAGGGAGGGTAACCCTAGACCCACCGCTCGGTTGCGTCAAGCCAGGACTGCTTCAACGACGAGATGTACTCGGGGCTGGCCTCCTTTGGCTCGGGGTACTTCCCAGGAGCAAACGAGATCGCCGACGGCCCGACCACTACTCACCCATCAGCTTTAAGACGCTTGTCAGATTCTGATTTGTTACTTGCCATTTTCAGGCCAACCACCCGCTTTCTCATCCGAAGTAATCCCCCCTTCCCAACCACCATCCTGCGCGGTCCGCTGCACCCATGGCGAGAGCGTCGAAGCTTTGCGGCCGGCATGGGCGAGCTGGATCCCGATTATTCCCTTGTGGGCGTGAACGAAGTCGACGATCCGCTTGAATCCGGCTATCTGGGAGTCTTGCCACAACCCCTATATTATTGGTCAAAACTGCGATGAAAGTCGTGCTGGAGGTGTCGTGGACTCGCGGAGTCTTCAGGTGAGATCCGACCTTCAGGGACGACGGCTGTAGCTTCGACCATCGTACTTCCCCAGCCCCGCATCGCCATGCTTCCAAGATGGACGAGATGGTGATCCGTCGCATGCCCGTCATCCGAGGAGTCTAATGAATCAGATTTCAATGTCCGGAAGAAGCTGAACAACTTACACTGGCACATCGGCGCGACCCATGCCCTATTAGAGAAAATGACGCCCTTGATCGTGATGGGCTTAAAGAGCTTGGGCGGGTCTGCATTCTGTGGGAACTCTTGAGAATCGAGGAGCGAGCCGATAGGTTGGGGCTGTTGGGGCATGAAAGTGGGGTAGCCCGGGACGGAGGTTGAAGGGAAAGGAGCGAGAGGGGATTTGTGGCCGTAGCCATTGGTGTGAGCCATGGTGATATATGTCTACTGAGGTCTAAACCTCTGAGATGAGATCAACGAGTTGTGTGAAAGATGATCAATTTTACTTGGAGCTCGTCGAAAAACTCGGTCATGACGTGCTCGGAGTAATCCGCCTCCACTCCGATAAGTCATTCCTTGTTCGTACGCGGCAGGGGTTCCGGCAATTGCTGTCTGCTTACATAATGAAGAGCTAACCATGAGTCAGGGTTACGATGGTTGAGCCTGCGCTTTCGAAGTATGTGAAACGTTTTCACGTGAAGTACTCGGGTTCAGGGCCACGGGGTCAACAGGAGTCAATAGGGGGCTTGAATAGGGTCCATCCGCCACGCGAGTTGAATCCGGATTCTGAATCCCTCAACGAGGTGATCTGTCCTTCGTTTCAGATAATTGTGTCATCTATCCAGGATTCTGTCCAGTCCAACGCTCATTAACGGCTACGTCTCTCGCGAATCGATTTAATCTCCCCTCACCACGACACTCGCCCCACCATGTTCGGCTTCGGCCGTCTCTCCCACCTCGCTTTCGACCTGATAGCCATCTCCACCCTCGTCGCCGGCGTCAAGAAGTCTACAGGATTCGCGTCAGTCTTTCCCTCCTGATCCTGCTCCTACTCCTCTTGAGCTTCTTTTTCCCAGCTAGATTCGCTGATGCGGACCAGACCCCATACATCACGGATTGAGAATCCCTCGATCCGGTCATTCTTCGAGTCGTATTTCGCTTGGGGCGATACAGTGTTCGGCATGCTTTGTGGATACGTGATAAATTCGGGATGGTTCAGGAAGACGATGCAATGATGGCGTGTGGGAAAGGCGGAGGAGTGGGTGTGGATCACGGGAAGTGAGGTAGTGCAAGCGAGAAAAGGGGGGGGGGGCCGAAGAGCGGCATCGAGGTGTATCGTGATCGGAGATAGGTCCGTAGGGATGCGGATCTGTGAGGAGCGATCCCGGTGGCTGCTGGAAGGATGCCGAAGGTGATGCTGTATCGCAGAATACGTTGTCATGCATTGTTGCGATTGCTCAATACATTCCCGTGACAGCGCGGAGATCTTGCGAAAATCGCGCCAACGATCAGCTCTTCAGATCCAGTCAACGCGAGAGCTGCCATAATGGACCAATATATCGTGTACGCTTATACAACGCTAGGAAGCCTCTATGTAGCTCAAACCGCCCTGCTATTCCTCGCTGGCCTCCGAAGTCCTGCGACTCCTCTCCTCGCCCGTATGCGTCATCCCCGACTCGGTATTCGTCTCGGTCACAGTCGACTCTGTACCATCTTCCGAGTCTTCCGGGACGGGTGCGAAGCTACTGATCGCGGTAGGCGCTGTCGTCTCAGACTGCGACTGTCTTCAGCATTGCTTCCCCTTGCACCGATAGAGACGCCTCACGCCTCCAATCGTGGAATGTCCCATTATACTCCGCTTCATCCCCTCGGGCATCCTCCTCATCCCACCGAGCGCACTACTCTCCACCTCCTCCCATTCGTTCCGCCTGCGCTCCGCTTCACGACGCTCCTCTCGATCCCGCTGCTCGAACACCCTCTTCCGCTGTTCCTCTAGCAGAGCCTCCTCGGACATCGGCTGGCTATCGTCCTTGCTCTTGATGGCTTTGGCCTTAGACGCGCGTTTGGAGGGTCGGGTGAGGTAGGATATGACGAGGAACGCGAAGAGGGATGAGGATAGCGTCAGGGAGAGGGAGACAGGGGGAAGGAGGAGAAGCGGGGGAAGCGGGTGCGAAGCGAGGAGCCAGCTGCAGAGGATATAAGCGAAGCCCGCGACACAATAGCGGAGACTTGCCGGATGCCAGTCGGTCGAGGGAGGAAGCGGACGACGACCCAGCCGGTCGTGCGCACTTCACGAGGCTGCACACTGCATTGAACGGCAGTGTCTGATGTCTCGGTGAAGGAATCCTCTCTCCCTGCGGAAAACCCGTGAGCGATTATCCGTCAAAAAGCCCAACGAAGGACTAGTACAGTTCGTTCGTCAACTCACCGATACTAACGAAAGCCGACCCGATGACCGCATCTCCCCCTCTTCCAGGATTCAGCATTACCCCCTCCATCAGCTCCTTTCTCAGTAAGACCACATCCTTCCCCTGCGCTGGACTCGCAAACATGGCGTTCGCTCTCCGCTCCCTTATCTTTGAGTCGGGCTTGCCTCCGTAATCAAGGAGGCGGGATGGACAGAGAGACCGAAAGGGCCATGGGATGATACAGGGAGGAAGGTACGAGGTAGAGATGGACGGGACATAAAGAACGCTGCTGGGCAAGGAAGGAGGCGGGAGAGACTGAAGACCAATCAGATCCGACCGGGAAGCGGGAGGGAAGCCTACAGGTTGCGCAGCGGTGATGATTGCCAGATCTGTGTTGCGAAGCGAGCGAAGTTCGAGGGAGAGCATGAAATTGCCTGTCCTCATAGCGTTAGCGAGCGACTTGTTCCAGCCGCTGGTAGCAAGCAGATTGCTACGGGTCTGCAAGTCACTCACCCATCTCCTCGGAGCCTCGCGGAGGCCGCACAAGCTCCATCTCGACCTGAACATCATATCGCAGATCCTCCTGGAATCGGTCGGAAGGCAGGGAGATGAGCGTGTGCGGCGTTCGATGCGCTTTCGACCTTTAACAAAGGAATTGAGCAGCTGCTCGATACAGGAAGGCGGGGACTCGCCCATACCGCAGCCATCCCTCAACCTCAATAGCCCCACCCGTACCCCAAGAGTACCAGAATGCTCCTACAGCTAAGATAGAGAACACCCCTGAAGCCAGGGTAAGTACACCGAGAAGGGCGAGTTTGAGGGCGAGGCTGATGGTGAGGGGAGATGTCAAAGTTTGATGGATGATTCGAAGGGGAATGGTTACACTGAACGACATCAGCTTGAACCGTGTTGTGGATTTGGGTCTCACGGTGCCAAAACTAGGTCCAGAAGATGACGAAGGAAGTCGAGGAAGTCTGCATCCCCGGGAGTCTCGTTGTCAATATGCCTTCGCGCGGTGCGAGGAGGATGTGAAGGGATGAGGGATGGATTGATAGCTCGGGCGCGAAGGTATGGCTCGAGCGAGGGTGTCGGCATCGCTGTTGACATGTTTGCTGTTGCGAGCAGTGGCAAGAAATCAAGAGACGGCGGTAAACATCAACCCGCTTCAGCTACAATCGATTGGGGCTCGACTTAAAATCCCATATCCCGGGTCGTGCCTGGTTATGACGACAAAAGCAACATTTGGGCTCACTGGGTTCACTCATCCTTTCCTGTCGTCGCTAATATGGATGATACTCGATACCCTATAGTCACTCCTCTCCCACCTTCTTCCTCTTTAAATACCGATCATCATGGTCCGAGTGGTCGGCAAAAAGCAGCGCTTCCCGATGACCGACCGAACTACTTCCAGAACCCTTGGCGGTCATATCGCGCTGCGTCAATCAGCGATGCTTGGCTCGCCTATCAGAGAGGCGCAGCGATAGCTCCGGATCAAGCCAAGCTCGCTGGACCATCTCGGCGACCCAAAAGAGCATCGTCGACGTCATTGGACGACGATGAGCTGGAAAATGAACCGCTAGTCCAGGCGAAATCTAGGGTCTATGTGCGACCGGAGTTCTCGGTATGGCATGAGGAGGACCACGAGGACGATTGGCGAGATCCACCGATAGACGTCGTCAAGCCGTGCTGGAATGAGGGGCCACCGGATAAGCCGAGTGTGACCTGGTTGGGGCATGCGGGGGTGATGGTGCAGATCCCTTGGAAGCGAGCGGGCAAGGGGAGAGCGGGGATGTGCGCGGTGGTGTTTGATCCGATCTTCTCATACAGGCGAGTCATTTGTCTAGCCAAGTAGCTCAATGATCAGGTAGGAGGATTACTATGATCACTGACACAAAACCGTCAGATGCTCGCCTTCACAGTATGTCGGCCCAGCTCGATACCTTGAACCACCATGTACCGTGGCCGAACTACCTGAAATCCATGTATGCTGCATATCTCACGACCACTGTAAGCCGCCTTATTGACCTTTGGTGAATGAGCTGAAGCCTGGTCCTCAAGATGACCATCTTGACTATTACACGATAATGGACCTTTGGCAACATCACGAAGCCACGATCCACTTCTTCCTTCCCATAGGTCAGTTGAATCTCATTTGTCGGACTTCGACCGAATTGACAGTCTCTTTCGACTGACAACCCGTGTATCAGGCCTCAAAGCCTGGTTCACCGCGTCTGGCATCCCAGCAAACCGCGTGACCGAACTCGACTGGTATCACGAGACCCTCCTCACCTTGCCCTCTCCCGACTCGCCCTTAGCGGGACCTACCTCACCACCAGACCCGTCTCTGCAGTATCCACCATACGAGATCCCGGTACCAAGTGTCGATCTGAAAGCGGCACTGACTCTCAAGATCGCCTTTACGCCGGCGCAACACCGATCCGGGAGGGGTTTCTTTGATCACATGAGTACATTGTGGGGGAGCTGGTGTGTTGGTGTGGTGGAGGAGAGTGATGCAGAGAGAGCGTTGGAGGCGGGCATGAAAGAGTGGGAGGGGTTCAAAGTATTCTTTGGAGGGTAAGTCTAAACTTGTCCAACCCGCAATTTCGTTCACCTGCTGAAAGACTATTCAGGGATACTGGATATCGGTATGCGACCGCACCCGAGGGCGACCTCGATGCGATCTGCCCTGCTTTCCAACGTACGCCCGTCCATTTGATCATCTGACGCCAAATGACCCGGACTCCTGATCTAGACATTGCTGCCCTCTACTCCCCCTTCACCCTCTCCCTCCTCCCCCTCTCGACCGGCTCCTCCCTCCCGTTCCTACGAAACCTCCTCTCCCTCTCGTTCGACCAATACACACTAACCTCCTCCCTCCACTGTTCCCCCGCCGACTCACTTGAGATCCACCGGATTCTCGGTGCTGAGCGATCAGTGGGTATCCATTGGGGCACGTTCTGCCATGCGGATGAGGCGAGGGGGACGAGGGTTGAGTTTGGACGGAGGAGGAGGGATTTTGGGGTTAAGGGGAGTTGGGAGGGGGATGGGGAGATGGGTGAGGCTGCGGAGGGGAAGGGGAGGTTCGTGGTTTGTGATATTGGGGAGACTTTAGTATTTCCGATATGAACAGAAGTTTTCTTTCCTTCTGATAATCTTCTTTCCGTCGTAAACAAGAAGGTCATACAAGATGAGTGTCATGAATCCATCCCGGCATAACTGCGACAAAGGCAGATGTTGCGACATTTTCAACACTTGGTGACAAATGTCTGCCGAATTTGCTCCACTGTGCGGAAAGTTTTGACGCCTGCGAGTACCTAGGTACCTATACCTACGAAGTGAGGAAGCCAAATCGCATCCACGCCGTTCACCATGCGGCGCCGAGCCCTGGCTGCAACTTTCGGCGCCACGTTGGCCAGGCAAGATCCATGTGAGTCTCGCCCAGACAGCAGTGCCTTCGATGAGGCAGTCCTCGGGTGACATTTTGTCCATTGGCGCACACATGTGGCACGTCCTGCTACCAAGCTTCACAAGTGGCTAGGTGAAAGCAGGTGATCATGTCGGCAGCCCGTCTTGGCCGACCTCGGGTTACTTCGTAGATAACATATCATATGCAATATCCCTGAGACCCTGAGTTCCTACAAGACTTAGGCGACCACCCTGGGAGGGCAGGCGAATTGGAAGCACCTTGATGTTCTCCCGCCATCATCCCGGATAATACGAAGCGCCTGGAAAGTGGTCTCCCGTATTTTCCAGGTTAACTTACCAGGTACATCCATGGAGAACCGGTGGAACTTTATTGTGAGATCTGCCTACTCTCCCTCGGCGGAGCACTCTTCAGTTGAGTGTCCCGAAGCGCACATGGGACTGCCCCGTTCTAGTTTCGCCACGGGACCTCACGGGCGCCGGTCACAAGCATGGTTTATTATCCACAATTTGCGCCGAACGCCGTCCGGTCCAGACATCCAACCTTACAGGCTTCCGGAAGTGTACTTCCACTCGGACCGGATGAGAAGAGGGTCGACACTCGAGGACGCCTTAGAGCGTCCCGCTCAGTCCCTCGTCCTCGTGACGACATCAACTGAGCAGGTATATCTGATGGCTACATCCTCGCACCGTCAGCTCTCCCCTCCAACCCTCTCTCCCCTTCAGACCATTTTCCCTTTCATTTATTTCCCCTTCAGTTTTTTACTTGACTCGCAGTTCTCTTCCCAACAGCGTTTGCCGGGTATGTGTTTGATCTAGGAAGTTGATGACGAGGGACTGACAGCAGATCATGACAGGACTTTGATATCGCGCAGTTCCCACTGGGAATTCGACCATCATGGCAAGCAAAAGCGCCAAGCCAGATCCTGAGCACCGTTTCATCTGTTCCGAGGATCCCAAAATCACCCAACTCGCCACCGGTAAAGGAGCGAGCGATTGTCTGCAGACGTCAAGGGCAGTTAGCGTCGAGGAGGACTATTCGGGTGCCAAGTCTGCCTACTACTTCGTCTCTACACGGCACCGCTCACCTCACGGCGGACTTGAGTCCCCCACAAAGCACAACAAAGCAAGCGCCAAGGCTACAGCGAACAATATGGCAACATCGAAAACACCCCGAGCACCGAAGAAGGGTGTATGACAGGTGGATCGGCCGGACCACAGTCTCATTACTACGGTCATGAGTCTTACGGCTCCGGCACGCGGTACCAGAACACCGCATACTCGCCCATGCAATCTCCTAATGCTTATACTTGATGGGCCATTTTCACTTGGGATCGACATGTACAATTACAACGCGTGGCAACAGTGCATCTGCGGCGCAGATCAAGGCACCTCGGTGACGACCGGAGCGGTCCAGTACATCTGGAACGATGCGGGTTTCAACGGTTACAGTCAGTGCTGGAACAGCGGCTGCGATGGCGCATAGGCGGGGTCGGGGTTTCAAAGGAGGTTGTAGGAGGGGTTTTTGGGTACGGAAGCAAGAAGGGGACTCAGATATGCTAAACAAGGCGCCAAGGAAGGGAAGGCAGGGACATTCGAGCAAGGAGTAAATAGGTTTGCTTAATTAAATTCGGAACAGGGAAGAATGTGCATGGGCTGCAACTCGGTCTAGGCGAACATGGTGGACAAAGCATTCCGTTTCAATGTGAGTGGGCTGCGGTGTACATCCGAGCAAGGCATCTCAGACAAGAGCTGTGCCCTTGACCGGACTCTTACTATGGTCGACGGAAAGTCGGTCACACCCTTGACGGAACAGGATTTCCTAATGATGTTTGCTTGGACTCCGATCCACTCACTGCCTGAAGAAAAAATGCATTGACTCGTGAAACCATTGGTTAATCAGATCGTAACTCCTACTCACTCATCATGCTCAACAACAAAGTCGCCGTCAAGCCTCACCCTTCATGCGCTCCTTCTTCGACCGCTCTTTCGCCAACCTCCTTTCCCTCTCCTCCCTCCCGGCCAACTCATCCTCCTTCCGTGCAATCCTCGCAGTCCTCTGCTCCTCCAGCTCCACATCCGACAACCCAGCCTCCATATCGCTCGACGCGTCTGAATCTGCGTATCTCCTCGGCTCTGGACGACCTGGTCGACGGAATATCGCTTGGATCTGTGCGCTCATGGCGGCTTGGCTCGACGGGTCGAGGGCTGGGGACCGAGAGCGGGGTCGTTTGGTGCGTGGTGGTGGAGTGGCGGATGATGAAGTGGAGGGCGATGATGAGGCGCGTCGTCTTTTGGGTGGATCTGCATGGGCCGATGGCCGAGGAGCGCAGTTCGAGCGAGGTGTTGCCCAAGCAGGTCGAGCGGTGGAAGGTATAGGTTTCGGTTTCGGTTTCGGAGTGGGTTTCGCTTCGACAGGAGATACACTCCTCGACCGCTTGACCGGCGACGCACTCCTCGAACGCTTGGTCGGGACCTCGTCACCACCTTTCCTCGCCTTGATATCCGCATGGATCTGGTCAATCGTCCTCCGATCCCGCGTCGATCGGTCCGGGCAGAGCTTTCGCATCCCATCCACAGAAGCTTGCTTCTTCATCCTGTCCTTCATGCTCATCGTAGGCTTCGTGGGGGCAACATACCGAGCGATTCTCTGAGCGGGTGGAGCAGGCGATCCACTCGCTTCTCGGCCCTCGACTAGCGAACGGATAGAAAAGACGCTCTCAGCCGAGCGGGCAGGCTTTTTCGCGGTCTCGGCGAAGCGCTTCGCGGCTTTCTCCTTCCGACCGAGAGGAGGTGGGGACGCACGTTCCTTCGAAGTGGTTCCGGACGGCTTGGAAGGACCTGGTCTAGATAACGATCGCTCTGCATGAATGCTGGTAGAAGGCTTCGTACTGGGCTTCGCAGCGGTGATTGCATTCTGCAGGAGGTCAAGTTCAGCTGTGCTCTTCCGTCATGTCCAGTAAAACTGACCTGGGAGCTACCCGCGCTATTTGTCGGCGCTGGCCGAGGCTCGTCCTCCGCGAATGGATCATACTCCATCCTCCGATTCCCCTCGCCAGCATTGCCAGCCTGCTGCCGTTTCACAAGCTCATCGTTCGCTCGCATCAGCTCGAGACGGCGAGACTCTTTCGCTAAAGCTTCGCGGCGCTTCCGCTTCTAGGCCCAAAAGCACGATCAGCTCAGCCACTATTGGAATCAAAGCGATACACTCACTTCATCCTCATCCAGAGCTCGCTGCTTGTCCTTCTCCGCCTTAAGGGCAAGCTCTCGCTTGAAGTCCTCCTCCTTCTCGCGCTGTAGCTCTAGGGCTCGCGCTTTGAGCTTCTGATACTGCAAAAGTGGGGTGGATCAGCTCTTCATTGGAAACGGGGACTAGCAATCTCACGTCTGACATGGCGAATCAAGCGCAGGAGCCCAAAGCTTTTCCTCCTCAAGCATATGATAAATCAGAGGTCGTGCTATGTCATGTCTCGTTTACGGGAATAGGCCCTGAAGTGACTCGAGGGCCGATGAAGCGTAAGATCGAGTCAGACTGGCGCTGGCCCTGATGCGGTTCGAGGACAATGATACAGTGCATACGAAACGGTCAAAGGGGCTCGGGCTCAGCTGGCCGGCTGGCTTGGACTGTGTGGATTGATGAACGCGTGCCTAGCGGCGCTGAACGAATAAGGCGTGCAGGGAGCGCTCGCGTGTTCATCGCTGATCGCGATATTTTTCCAGTGGGAACACCTTCATTCACTACGGTGCGCCTTTGATCAGTCATTCCTTGAATCCGATACCAGTCGAAGCGTTCGATCACCTCGCATAGCGAAGTATTGGCAAGATGGACCCGAATCTGATGCGATTACTGCAAGGTGGACGAGGAGGAGGTTTCGGTCAAAGAGGGATGCCGACGGGAGAGACGGGACTTGCAGACAAGTGAGTAGGGATGATCCAGGCATAGCTGCCTACCGCTCTCCAGTCGAAGCTTCCTACTCACAGTCAATCTTAGCGGCGAGACGGTCCACATCTCCTCACTCGCCCTTCTCAAAGTGCGTCCCTTCTTGACGTTGCCCCAGGTCCCGGCTGACAGGAAGACTAGATGTTGAAGCATGGACGAGCGGGTGTTCCGATGGAGGTCATGGGTCTCATGCTCGGCGAGTTCGTCGATGACTACACTGTGGGTATTTATTTAATCCCTGTCATATTGATATGATCCGATGCTGACGAACAGTAGATCTCCTGCGTCGACGTCTTCGCAATGCCGCAGTCGGGAACGACGGTGACTGTGGAGAGTGTGGATCATGTCTTCCAGACGAAGATGCTGGACATGCTCAAGCAGACTGGGCGGTCCGTCCCTTACAGCTTTCGTTGCTGGCAAGCTGATGGTTTGGATATCGTGATATAGGCCAGAGATGGTGGTGGGATGGTATCACTCTCATCCCGGATTTGGTTGCTGGCTTTCCAGTGTCGACATAAATACCCAGCAGGTCAGTCCCTTTTCTCTAGCTGATGATCTTCCTGACGTTGCCCTGGTAGTCCTTCGAGCAACTCCACCCTAGAGCCGTCGCCGTCGTCGTCGACCCGATCCAGTCCGTCCGCGGGAAGGTCGTCATCGACGCCTTCCGATCCATCAACCCGCAATCTCTCATTGCTGGACAAGAATCACGGCAGACAACTAGCAATATCGGGCATCTGCATAAGCCGAGTATCCAGGCTTTGATACATGGGTTGAATCGACATTACTACAGTCAGTTATGCTTGCCGAAAGAGGGAGAGAGAGAAAAGGCCAGCTAATGGTTGTGCTCACAGGTCTGGCGATCGATTACCGGAAGACGGAAGCGGAGCAGGGGATGTTGCTGAATCTGCATAAGCGGGGATGGACCGAGGGACTGAAGCTACGGAACTTTGAGGAGTTGAAGGAGGGGAACGAGAAGGCTGTGAAGGTGGGATCTCCATTGAATCCCGAGCGAGAATTGCGTCTGACCTTCTGCAGGAAATGCTGTCACTCGCGGCGTCATATACCAAATCGGTCCGGGAAGAGGCCACCCTCACCGCCGACCAGCTCAAGACACGGCATGTTGGCAAGCTGGACCCAAAAAGACACCTCGAGGAGGCGGTGGAGAAGGCCATGGGAGATCAGGTGACGCAGAGCTTGGCAATGGGCGTGTTGGCGGAGCTGTGAGGTGGAAGCATGCATACGATAAAACTCGCCATGACCCTCTAAGGCATGCGACCGACACTGGCTAAAAGGTGGAGAAGGGTACAACATTAGATCATTCTGTGCTCCATACCTATACTAATCATTTGCGGCAATGAGTTAATGAAGCCCCGCAAAATTGAGCGACCAAAAGGTACACCATCAACTGCGCCCAGCAAGCATGAGCCACTCCTCGCAGTATTGGTCATGCGAGTATCGACTCACCACACCCACGACCCCGCTCAGCGCCATGATCCGGACATTCCGCCACCACTGCTGCCGCCTGACGCTCCGAGCACCTCTTCGGAACGCATAAGCCTGACCCGCGAGTGTACCGGTCTTGTCGACGAGCAGGTCGAGTCGTTCTCCTCGTTGAAGGATCGAGTCGATGTTCTGCACCATGATGTCTTTCCTGTGATTGCCGTCAGCCTGCGTTGCACCCGATTGGCTGAGTCTTGCTGTCTGAATGAGATCTTTTGAATAGGTTGTGAACTCACACGTTGTCCATATCTGTTCGGGCCTGCTTGAGCGGGTCGGCAGGCGGCGCGGTGGTGTATTGATGCATAAGCTGAGTCCCGCCTTCGATCAGCCCAGACTGGAAAGATACGCAAAATGCACCAACCCGTGCGAGCTCCGGCTCAAACTCTCCCAGACTATGCGCTCCAGCCGAGACTACCAGATCAGACGAGAACATCGACGTGAACTAGACGAATTCATCATGAGCCGGAGAGCATCCGAGAGCGAGCTGGAATCCAGCTGCTATAGGCCGCACCGACTCACCCGTCTCTCCACCTCGGCGAGGAACGCAAACGGCATCCTCCGCCCCACCGAATCGTCCGCCATGATGAGGTATATCACCCCGTCTGCCGAGACGTAGTGGATGAGTCGGTCTTGCCATACGTCTGAGGATGTTAGAAGGTCTCAAAGGAGGAGGGATGGAGACGTACAGGTGAGCTTGGAGTTGTTGGGTGGGATCTTGGAGAGGATGGCGATTTGGGCAGCTGAACGATGGGTTTGTCAGCGGGATGAATTTGTGGGATTTGGAGCGGGCGGAACGGCAGTCGGGGATGCTCACCCGGCTGGAGCTCGGCGGAGCCAGTGGCGTGCTCGGCGAGCACCTTCGTCCCTCGCGCCACGAGGGCGTGGATCAGCGACATGCTGTCGGTTTATCAGACAGTGTTGAACCGGGAGAAAGCGGAGATAACGCTTGCGCAATAAGCTATTATTGAGCTGATGTAGAAAGGCGAAGTTCAAGAAGCGACGTTTCACGGCACCGGAATGGGCAAGGCGTGTGATACGTTTGCCTACGTTCCACGTCATCGCGTGTCAAACAGCTTGCCGCCTTTGCTTTAGGGGTTATGACTTCGATTTCCACGACAAGAGATGATGAAGCGGAAAGTATGCGAGTTGGAGAGGAGAATGTGAACATTTCCTCATACCCTTTCACCGAGCTGTACATCGTTCACGGTGACATGGCTATGGAAACACCCAACACTCGAAGTCGGCGGAAGAGGGAGATGGACGATTCGCAGGAGGATGGAGCTTCGATCACTTGGATGCATGATCAGGCTTTGAGGAAAGCTCTGCTCATGGCTACTGAGCACGGTCAGACTCTCCAAAACTTACACTAAAAATAAACATGCTGAGCTATAGGCAGAACACATCGCAACCCCAACCCCAACGCAGAAACCTCGACCGATCTCCTCCCTTCTCTCCCTGTCGTCTCCTTCCCTGAACCGCCGCTCATCGTCCAAACCTCGCAAACGACCATGCCGGACCCACCGTTCCCTTCCTATCCCCAATACCGACTCATACTCCACATCCACGGTGCAAGGACCGAGTAGTGCGCCCCTATCCTTTGCGGTTGGAAAGCAGGAGTCCCAGAACGGGGTGGACCTGCTCATGAGCGAGTTTGAGAAGTATCGCCTGGGGACGAGAGGAGAAAGGCGCGAAGAGGTGACACAGGGAGAAGATCGACAGATGTCAAAACCTACATCTTCGGCCAGGACAGCACTACGACCAACAACCATGAATGCCCGATCCCGTCTCAAAGGCACTACGTACCTAGAGCTAGCCCAGCCATCACCATTTACGAAGACGCCTACATCTGCCAAACCCCCATCGCCGATGAAGCCTGGCCTCGCACCACGCATAGGTCTTCGCTCACATAATACGCCTACACCATCCACCCAAAAAGCCTTCCGACCACCCCTTCTCGCCCCCCAAGGCCCGCGTTCCAGCCCACGACGGACAACGCCCAATCCTCCATCCACGAAACGACCCATCCGTGGTCCATCGACACCGACCATGCGGTCCGATGTCAGTAAGACCAACACGGATCCCAGCTCGGACGGGTTGGGCGAAGAGAGCTTCGACAGTTTCGATGGGATGTTTCAGGATGGTGGAGCGGAGATTGAGGAGTTGCTGAGGAAGGTTGATGGGTCGCAGTGATTCCTTTGCATTCGGTTCAGTGCGCATCATCATTCGGGCTTTGTACTGCTCATGGGGCAAGTTGCCCGTGAACAATGCATCAGTTGCTCGGAAGGATGTCCAAGATGTTTGTGCCGCGATCCGCGGTCCCAAATGGAGCTTGCGGCTGATACACTACTCGATCCCAAGCATTTATCCAACCTAAGCGAATGACGAATCCGCTCACATCTATCCAAGTGTACGTCCATCCCCGCCCATCTCCTCCTAAGCAGTCTTCCTGACACCCGCTGCGCTTTGTTTGCGCCATTGCGTCTGCAGGGACATGTACGAGGTCGTCGCTCTGAGTGAGGAAAACGGGTATCGTCAGCGTCGACTCTAGTCTGAAACCAATGAAAATTCCGAAGATATGGAACGGAACTGACCCGAGGAAACCGAGGACCCCATCGTTGAGTTTCGTGTACCCAAGATTAGTCGCCGGGATCCAAATATCGCAAGAATCCATGACAAGCTGGGACAACAGGGTCTGCCGTTGCCTAGTACCACATCCGTCAACATGACGCGGCAAATGCGAGAAAGCGACATACGCAAGCAGCGCCCTCCCCTTCTCCCGCCTCTCCTCCTCATCCCTCACTCTCTCCTCAGACGATTTCTCGGACCCCGTCTCCCGTCTCGCCATATCGTTGCTCAGAGCAAATCGCCGTCCGTCGGCTCGCAGTTTGACTAACGAGGCTGAAGACGAGACGAGCGAGAGGGCTATGCCGGTGAACCAGCAGGTCATCGAGATGTCCTGGATTCGCTTGAGTTTGCTTAGCCACCAGTCAGCCTGGCATAATCGTAAAAGTGGTGTGGACGCACGCCTTGTCATATTTGAGGAAACGGATGGTCCCGAGCCAGACGAGCATGTCGGAGCCTAGAAAACCGGCGTAGCCTAGTTGACGGCCAATCTGGGCGACCTGAGCCAGCTGACCGGGTCCGCTCAGGTTTGAGCTGCGTAAAGATATGTCAGCGGATAAGAAAGCAAGAAGGAGGGGGAGATGAACGTTGGCCGTTGAGCAAGCTTCATCGCAGCCTGCATGAACTCGAGAGGTCGGAATACACGCATGACTGCGAGGTTTCTCAGTCAGAGCCGCGTGTGAAGTAGCTGTACAGCTTCAATAGGCCCTCATCACTGACCTCGACGACCCGTTGCGAGACCGTTCTTGAGCCCATCCCACCTGTCCGCGGATTCGAGGTTGCCACGTCGAAGGAAGGACCAGGCGATCAGTCGAGCGAGATACTGGACGAGTCGGTAGACCTGTCGAGACCGGGTTCAGCATACGCATTTGGAAGTTATGACGGGCGGCCTCATGCCGGTCAAAACAAAGAGGGGTACTTGGAACGCACCTTATCTCGCCCGAGGGTGGTCGCGAGGACAGCCAAGCTCTGATTGAGCTGAGGATGGAGGATAAGGTTCGCAGCGAGAGTGGACATGGTGATGATAGATTCCCAAGCTGCTGTTTGTGAGGAGGAGAGACGTCTTTGGTAGGGGACGCGCTGCAGATAGAAAGGGTTGGACGGCAAATATTCAGAGTAGCAACTTCAGAGTAGCCGGGTTCAGAGCAACTGGCGGGAAACAAACCTCGGCACTGGCCCGAGTTGTATAACGTTACCGCTTTGCTACAATTGCACCCGTCACTTCCCGTTGTCACCAATCATCGATATGATTGGTCGATCCGCGAGTTTGCTCGCGCGTACAGCCTTGCAGAGTGCCTCGACATGTATACGCTGCTCACCACCTTTGCCGCTTCCTCGACCGGCCATCGCCGCAATCCAGGACTTATCCCAGCGATATGCCTCTAGCGATCGGTACCCGACACAGCAAGAGCGGCACGAGCGACCCTCTCCCGAATCATCCTCCAGCAAGCCTCAACAAGCACGTAAGAAGAAGCCTCAATCGCACAAACCGCCAAAACGGCGACTCGAAGCCGCATCTCAACCGCTTCGTAACGCCCCATCCTCGACTCGAGGTCCGGTGCTACAGTGTATCGCTCACACCACTGCGGAGAAGTATGATCTCGTCAGCTTGGGTATCGCTCTCCGATCGCTTGGCGTGCGGTGGGACGAGGTGCCTGAAGGTGATCGGGAACGCGCATTCGTCATCGGGCCGTGGAAAGGTCGTGGCGGCGCAGAACGACTCATCAGTGGCAAGGATGTGCGGCGGGTCACTCCTACTCCTCCGGGTCTGATGGATGCGGAGGTCGACAATGATGCGGAGATGCTTGATATGGGGTTCGGTGACGGGGATCGAGGCGAGATCTGGGTGTTCAATTCGGGTTCCTTCGTCACTTGGGGAATGACGGAGGAAGAGGGAAGGGCATTCTTACGGGAAGTGATCAGAAGGAAAGGGTCGATCGTGGAGATTGAGAGGTTGCCGTCGCAGGATCATGAGGTCGAGGAAGTGGATTTCGTAGTTGACCCTACAGCGGGAGTTCAACAAACTTTGTTCTCGAGCCGTCCGCTAACCTGAATCAAACAGTGCAACACACGTCCTCGGCAACCTCATCCTCCTTGGTCGACCACCCGAACTCGCAACCTTTCCCTCATCTCCCTCTCTCGCTTCTCTCCTCGCTCGATATACCCTGTCACTATCCATTAGCCGCTCAACATCCCTATCTGTCCTTGAGGACAGGTTGGATCGGCATATTGCCTCGGTCTCGACATTACCTCGAGCACTGGAACGCTCAGGTGCCCAGCCGATGGGACGGCGAGAGGTCATCCGGAAGCTGGGAGAATTGATGACACTGAGGATGGCGGTCAATACGCGGGGAGGTGGTCTCGAGGAAACGCCTGAGGTTTGCCATGTCTCTTCTCCCTTGGAAGGGTACTGACAGAATCCAGATCTATTGGTCCGAACCGGATCTAGAATGTAAATCTTACCACACAGGTTGATGGACCCGCTGATCATCCATCCAGCTTACTTCGATTCGATTGCTACCGAGTTCGAGATCAAAGAGCGAATCGACGCGTTCAACAAGAAGATCGACTACGCTCAGGAGGTCCAGAGCACTCTGCGTGCTCTGCTGACCGAGGTCAGCCTTACTTGTTGGCTTCACTTCAGATGACTAATCCTCCTTGCAAGGCGTCGGGTCACCGGATGGAGGTGATCATTATCCTGCTCATTGCCGTGGAGGTTGTAATTGTGCGCGCTTTTCCTCCCTTCAAATCTGAAGCTAAGCCCGATCAGGTCTTGATCCGCGAAGGTCCAGAACTTGGGCACAAGCTCGCCCACCCTATGGTCCAGTACATCCGGTCCGTAATCGATCCCGAAGCAGCGGAACAGACACCTGGCGAGGTGATCGACGAGGAATTTCCGAAGATGCGCGATGCCGTCGAAAGGCTACCACATCTCGGGATATTGCCACCGTCTGCGCATTCAGGTGGCACGGTGGAGCGAGTCGTCTGATCTCCTTCACATCTGCCGTTTACTTATGCATTCCTCATCCTACCGATCGCCTTACACTAGGTCTACTGCCTCAATTCCTGACTACTGATACAAACCGTCATCGAGCTAACATATCACAGCCTTCCTCACTCGTCCTTGTGCGCGTCCAGCTCGAAGGAGCGCTTGATCTGTGCGCACGCCTGACCCATGCACGGCTCGGGCGAGCGCTTGATCTCGTCGCAGTCCCCGTTGATGCACGGCTCGGGAGAGCGCTTGATCTCAGCGCACCTGACCCAGCATCAGTATACGTCTTTATCGGGAAGGGCGACTCACGCTTCGCTTCCGCAGCGGGTCTCCATGTGATGAGTCGGAAGATCGCGACTCACAGCACACCTGATCATCAATATTGGGGTGTGTGAACGAGACGTACGCTTCGTCCACGCAGCGGTCCGCGACGGTGTCGTTCATCAGCGGCATGGCGGTGGTGAGCATGGCGAGGGCCAAAGCGAAGAGGAGGCTGAAGATCTTCATGATGTGGTGTGCAGTGAGAACAGAGATCAAGCGGGTGAGTATGAGTAATGTGGTCTGATGGATGATAACGACGTGAGAGTGAGATGGAAGGGGGGAATGTTTACGGGAAGCAGTCTCTTATACTGCATCATCGAACTAGATCCCTCCTTCAACGATCACGACATCTTCCAAGCGTTAGAGATAAGACGGGCGATGACGCATGGAGGGAGAAAGGGAAGTGAGACGTATAAAGCAAGAGATGTGACGTTGAGATGTGGGTTGGGGACGAGAGTGTAAGGATGGTAAGGCGTGATGTCACGGTATACACAAGGGATGCTGGCCATCTGGGGATAAAGGGTGATAGTATCATCATTCACATATCGGATTCGAGGTGCTCTTCTCAGCTTATCTTGAAGTCCTCGTCTTCGTGAGGCTTGACTCCACAGGACGCCTTCTGAGAAATCATTCCAATCACGCCTTTCAGCGAAGGGAAGGCCATTCGCTCAATCACGCCATTGTCTTCACAGACATGGAGACGTCAAGATCAGTCGAATGCGTGGATATACACCTCAGACGGTCAGCCCATCAAGCCGTACTTCGAGCCGTACTCCAGCAGTGTATGCATGTCTTGAGCTGACGCTGACAGAAGCCTTCTCGCGGCTCCGTTTGTTCTTACCACTCCATCTTCTTCTTCGCACCTCCGCCAACCGGCATTGCAACCACCTTTCCTCCCTTCTTTGCATAGCCGATACCGTCAAGCCAAGGCCAAACAGCCGTGCGCTTCTCCTCGAATTTTTCGATGAGATCGCGGTGCTCTAGGGTGAGACCGATATCATCGAGTCCGTTGATTAAGCAATGACGACGGAAGGAGTCGACCTTGAAGGGGATTGCGGGCCTGCCATTGGGTCGGACAACCTCTTGCTTTTCGAGATCTACGGCGAGCTCGAGACCCCCGCTGGCGTCCTCGTATATCGTCTCAAGATCGGCCTGGGGAAGTTCCAAGGGTAGCATACCGTTTTTGAAGCAGCTATGTAATGATGAGCACCTGTTGGATTTGAGCAGGTTCATAACTCACTTTGTCTTGAAGATGTCGCCGAAGCTCGGCGCCATGACGCATCGAATACCGAAGTCATTCAGCGCCCATGGTGCATGCTCTCGGGAGCTTCCGCAACCAAAGTTGGCACCGGTACAGACGAGCAGACTAGAGTGACGGTATGGCTCCTTATTGAGGACGAAGTCGGGAACCTCGGCACCGCTCTTCACATCGTATCGCAGAGGCCAGAAGAGGGCTGAGCCAAGGCCAGTGCGGAGAAGGGTCTTGAGGAACTGCTTGGGGATGATCTTGTCGGTATCGATGTTGGCTTCCCACATCGGGGTGCAGATACCCTTGACCACATTGAATTTCGGTAGTCCAGCCGAAGCTGCGGCAGAAGCATGAATTGGAGTCTTGGACGCGGCTGTCTCCTCAGTAACCTCCTCAGGCGGTGCTGGTACGGTGACCGGGGTGAGATAGTCGGAGTACGAGGTGATCTTCAGCCCGCCATCGTCGTTGATGTGGACGCCCATAAGTTTTCGCACATCGGTAAGGCGGCCAGTGAGGGCGGCGGCAGCAACCATAGCAGGGCTCATCAAGTGAGTACGGCCGCCCGCTCCTTGTCGGCCCTCGAAGTTGCGGTTCGAAGTACTGGCACACCGCTCCTGCGGCTGCAGCTGATCTGGGTTCATACCGAGACACATCGAGCATCCAGCTTCTCGCCAGTCGAAGCCGGCCTTCCTGAAGATGACGTCCAGACCCTCCGCCTCCGCCTGTTGCTTAACCAGACTAGAGCCCGGTACGACCATGGCGTATATACCTTCGGCGACAGACGAGGGGCCGCCATTCTTCTCAGAGGCGATGATGACTCTGGCGGCGGATCGGAGATCCTCAATCCGGCCATTGGTGCAAGAGCCAACGAATGCCTTATCGATCTTGATCTCCTCCATCGGGGTACTGCCAGTGAGACCCATATACTCGAGTGAGCGGAGGGCATTTCCTCGCTTTCCCTGTGACATCTTGGCTGGGTCGGGAACCGAACCGGTGATGGGGGAAACGTCTTGAGGACTGGTGCCCCATGTAACTGTAGGAACGATGTCTGTCGCCTTGATCTCCACCTCAATGTCATATTTCGCTCCGGAATCCGTCTTGAGTAATCGCCAGTACTCCTCTGCCTTGTCCCACTCCTCCCCATCTCTTGGACTGAGCGGTCGACCCTTGAGATACTCGAAGGTGATATCGTCTGGAGCGATCATGCCAGCCCTGGCACCACCCTCGATCGACATGTTGCAGATTGACATCCGCGCCTCCATGCTCAACGCCCGTATAGTCGAACCGGCGAATTCAACAACGCAGCCGGTACCGCCTGCGGTACCGATCAACCCGATGATGTGAAGGACGATATCCTTGGAGTTCACGCCCTCCGGAAGCTCGCCCTCGACGTTGATTCGCATGTTCTTGGACTTGGCTTGTGGAATAGTCTGAGTGGCGAGGACATGCTCTAGCTCGGATGTACCAATGCCGAACGCAAGTGCACCGAAGGCCCCATGCGCTAAATTTGTATTAGCAGTGTTCCTGACTCTCATATCAGAAGACTCACTCGAGGTGTGCGAGTCCCCGCAGACAAGAATGGTACCGGGGAGTGTGAAGCCTTGCTCTGGGCCGATGATGTGTACGATGCCTGGTGGAAGGCTTATGTCAGTGATGTGTCAGGGGTTTCCGGAAGGTAACATACCTTGCCGCTTGTCGTCCATCCCAAAGTAGGTCAGGCCAAACTCCTTCACATTCTCCTCGAGAGCTGCGCATTGTGCCCGGCTATCTGGCTCTCCAATAAAAGTTGCGATGCTCTTAAAGTTCTTTCGCGGGACAGTACTGACTCAGACCTGTCAGCGACCTTCCGCACACTGAGATCGAAAGCTTACGGAATGTTGTGGTCCAAGGTTGCCAAGGTACAGTCCGTTCTCCTCACCTGACGACCAGCGTTTCGAAGCCCTTCAAAGGCCTGTGGCGATGTGACCTCATGAACAAGGTGTCGGTCTACATATAGAAGGGTATCTCCCTCGCCAGAATAGACGACATGGTCATCGAAGACCTTGTCGTACAGCGTGCGGGGTGCGTTGGTCGGAGCAGGCATGATGCCTTACAAGCTTTTAGGGCCTGGGACGACCTGTCAACGACAAGGAGAACTTAGGATGATTACGTGAGCTACAAGCAGTCGACGTACGAAGCAAATGCTTCGCGGTCTGGGGATACGATTGGAGCTCGCTTTCGGAGCTGAAAGGAATGCTGAAATGAACGGAAGAGAATGAGTTATGTCAACTCCCATTGGTGGAGGTCTTCCTTCGGCCGATTACCTGATCATAGGCACGGATAAAAGGATAACAATACAGGAAACAATTGATTTTCATACGGGGGGTATCAATAAGGACAGACGCGCCTACTTTCAAGTTGGATGATGGGAATTCAAAACACCCAGGCCGATTGACAATTCCTCTCATTCTCCTTCTTGCTTTTGCTGTCAAATCCAGTGTCCATTTGCTCTTCAAATCTGTGGCCAAAAAGCATTAGGCGGCGCAGAGAGCCTTCAAACCTTCGGCCTCGATACGAGTGGACAAAGTTGCGCGTCTGAGGCGGCTGTCTGAGGGGTGGGGGACATCAAAATGGATACCAATTCCATTCAGATATGCGGTCGGGCCTCAGCTCCCACTACTGCACAGTATACTGATATCAGGCAAATACAGTCAGGGTTCGGCCTTGGCATCCTGAAAAAGAGCTTCCTTACATCATTCAACCCTCAAATCAGACATTCTTTCTGGGCGATGGTAACTTTGGGTTATCGCCTCGGAAGCCACCAGGAGGATCGCTGAGAGAGGTACTCGGTGCGTGCACATGTTTCGGGCAAGTCATGATGCTAATCCCTGTCTGATCTAAACAGATGTAATGGATCATCGACAGCTGGACTTCGACAAGCCGGAGCAGGGAGTAGAGATGCGGAGGGGTCAGCCGGGAGCCAAACGGTATAAAAATCGACGGTGGGTTTCCACAATCCTTCGAGAGCTTCGCGCTCAGGGAAGACTCTGATTCTGGGCGCAGGTACATATTCGACAGAGTGTTCGAGAAGGACTCAACGCAGGAGAGGGTGTTTGAGCATAGCGCGAAGCCTTTGCTGGAGGGTTTGTTGGATGGGTATAACGCAACAGTATTCGCGTATGGCGTGAGTGCACTGAATTTGCAGCCAACGAATCTCTAATTTTGATCAGGCTACTGGCTGTGGGAAAACCCACACAATCAGCGGTAACCCAGAGGACCCTGGTGTCACCATCCGGCTCATGCGCGAGCTCTTCGAGCGGATCGAGGATAGCAAGGACAAGTTCGACACCTACATCGAGCTGTCAATGGTCGAAATCTACAACGAGAACATCCGCGATCTTCTCCATGACGATTTTCCGTCAAGCCCTACTGGCGGTCTAAAGCTGCTCGAGAACGAAAAGGAACGAGTGAGGATCGCAAATGTCACCTTGAGACGGCCCCAGTCTGTGACAGAGGTCATGCAGCTCGTCATGCTTGGCAACCAACGGCGAAGCACATCCGCGACGGAGAGCAATAGCGTATCGTCTCGTTCGCATGCTGTTCTACAGATCAATGTCGGTCGAAATAGTCATGGACACGAAGTGGACGATGCGCAAGAGCTCGTCCGGCAATGCGTCTCCTCGGCCACGCTTTCTATCATCGATCTCGCCGGCAGCGAGCGGGCGGCAGCGACGCGTAATATGGGCGCGAGGATGAAAGAAGGTGCAAACATCAACAAATCGCTACTCGCACTCAGCAGCTGCATCAGTGCCCTGTGCCAGGCATCAGTACGCGGAGTGAAGCCCCACGTACCCTATCGGAACAGCAAACTCACTCGAATGCTCAAATTCTCCCTCGGCGGCAATTGCCGGACTGTCATGATCGTCTGCGTCTCTCCAAGCTCCAAAGACATCGAGGACACGCACAACACCCTCGCCTGGGCTGACAAGGCCAAGAACGTGTCGACCAAGATTTCGCGGAACACAGCCGGGATCAACGTGTCAGTTGCGCAGTACCTGAGTACGATATCCGAAAAGGAACAACAGATCAGGATTCTTGAGGCTAAGCTCCTGGAGGGCCCGCCCGAGATGAGCGCATACCAACAGAAGAAGGTCGAGCAGGCCAGGGCGGATGCACGGCAAGCTCTAAGTCACCTGCGAAGCGAGCTCGATGGGTCAATACCGCTAGTACAGGAGGGCGCGACTTTACGGGCATTATGGGATGGAGCCGAATTACGCATTGCATCGCTCAAAAGGCGCATCGAGGCTATCGACAACGATTGTGGCGACCGGTCAGCCGAGGAAATCAAGAGGGAGAAGCAGTATATCCAGTCTCTGATTCACAAGCAAGACAGCGCGTATCGACTGAATAACGAAGTTCAGGCCGCAGTGCAGCGGGAGGCCATCAAAGCCGAGGGAGCAGCGAAGCTTCTCAAACGCGTCGAGGAGCGTGCATTCGGGAACGCACTCGAAGCTCCTGAGCTCGATAACGTGCGGCTAAAAGTCAGCCTGCAACGGGATCAATTGGCCAGGAGTATCGCGGACGCCCGGGAGATGGCATATCGCCGTGTCATCCAGCAGCAATCGGAGGACTCCGCTCGTGCCGCAGCTCTCCTGCACCGGATGGCCACGTCAGTCTTGGCCGAGGTTAACGTACTCTATGATCAAGCGCAAACTTCAGCCGAGGGGGATGCATTCGAGCCGTCGATCGCAAGGTTGATGACGATCGCTGCCTCGAGCGAGTCCGGTCTCAATAGCATTTTCGGGATATCCTCATCATCCGCATCACCGTTACCATCTCTTCCTGTTTCACAGACCGCCGATATCCATCCGAAGCTCGGCAATCCTTTTCGGCGACAATTCTCTATCTCTGTCAACCCCCCAAGCTTGCGAACTGCACCTCACACTCGGCGCGTCTCTGTTGCCGCCAAAGCCATTGCCTCTCCACGACGACTTGCTCGAGTGGCGGCATCTCCCCGCAAACAGCCTTTACGTCCTATATTGGTGACGGCACGAGACCCTGGTCAAAGCAGGAGGCCCTTACAATGGCGAGACGAGGCAGGCAAGGGAGACATTGACGATTCGGCCGTTGCCCCGGCAGCCCACGTATTCACAAGTTCGAGCAGCTCGTCAAGTCTGTCGCCGCAGCTCAACGGAAGCTCCGATGCTAGTGGCGAGTGGGACGACGAGCCGGACGAGCCCGCTCAGCCGGTCAAGGGGAATATGCTGCCTCCATCGCTCCCTACCACTACCCTGGCTGGTCCCCCTCTTCCCCTACCGGCGCCGACCAATTCGATAGCTCCACCGATGCCTGCGTGGAAGAAGAATCGCATCATACTGGGCAAGACGTCCTCGATCTTGGGGACCTTAGGCGAAGAAAATGCTGAGCAGTCTTCCCCTGAGGCTGGACCTAGCCAGCCGAAGCTTGGATCTATGGGACCACCTGCGAGGATGAATCGGGGACCGCTACTCGAGCGTCATCAGCTTCCCTCATCGACATCGACAAGCTTCCCCTCGTCTAGCTCCTCCTTGTTCAAGCCCACGGCCGCATCGGCCGCTCGAGCCGCCAGCATCTTCCCCTCCACCACGGCTCCTTCTCAGCCGTCTTCGTCACCCTCTCGCCGCACGTCCTCGATCGGCCGAGTTCCAATCACCACCTCGAAAGCTTCTCGTCGCGCTTCAAATGTGGGCCCGTACCGAAGGGGTCGCAACAGCATATTACCTCAACCCACCGGGTCGACATCGACGACAGACACGACATGCTCGTCGGCGTCACTTGCCGGTCCAATCTTCCCACTAGGTGGAGGCGTGCGTCGTACAGCTCAAGACGTGGCAGTCTCCATCTCGCCGAAAGACAGTAGCCGCCGTACATCGAACATAGGCGCGGTATCGGGGATGCCTCGACCCGCATTCGCTCCTCGGCCATCGGTCAGCATGAACTTCAATCCCGGCACACTGCCTCGCGCTCCTCTCGGCGCGGGAGGAGGCATGCCGACACTACACTCGAGACCCTCGATCTCGAGATTCAATACATTTGGCAGTGTGGCAGGTCTCGCTGGGGCAGGTGATACGTCGTCAAGGGCGGTGTGGCGGTGAGGTGTGTGGAATTGGGCTTTCGGTCGGGGACTTTACGGACACTAAAGGCTTCTCTCTTCCTCACTGATTTCTCTCACTGCATGGTTCGCTGTATAGAGAAGATCGTTGTACAGCCTGTCTGTGTATATGTATTTCTCCCCAAGGGTGCGAGAAGGGTTTCAGCCTAATGCCAACGCCCTTGAGCCCCAAACATGAAACGCTGCCACACTGCCACCTGGTCCGTTCCAAACGCGTCCCTCCTCATCCAGCTATGTCTGTCCATTCTCAGGTTCTGGCATGTCTCATCAGCGTCACGTCTCATCATTTTCCGCCCTCTGTGTTCGTCCAACCCGACTCAAAGTCGGGCCAGCTCAAAGTCACCCCCGATGCTGCCATTCTCCACCTCACCTACCCCTACCCTCTTCCCCTCACCGCCCTCCTCGACCTGATCTATACTTTTCGCAATAACGTCCTTCATGAGACCCCTAGATACCTCATCTTGTTGACCACCCTGCGTCTCGTCGTGCTTGGCGGATTCGTCGGGCTGAGCCCGAGGTGGAGGAGTCGCGGTGGATGGGTCGCTCTGGTCTGTGGATCGACAGTCGGGGTCGCCGTGTGGGAGGGATGCGCGGGGCAACTCAAGCGCCACAGGGATCGGAGCGGGGATGCAAATCCGAATCTGTCTATCTCTACCACCTTCCTTGTGGTGGTAAGTCGAGCGTTTCTCAAGGTGTTGAAGAGGGGCTCATGCAGTGCTCAGACCGCTTCGATAGCAGTGTTCGAATACGTAAGTTCCTGGCAAATCTCCGTCAGATGCGCTAGCTGACAGCGAGAAAGCTGCTCTTCTTGCTCCTCTTGCGTCTATCGCCTCCTCCACAACGAAATCAACCCTTCTCCCTCCGCCCGCCGCCGAGCACTGCTCAGTCCCCCCCCGCTATTCCCCCTTCCGGCTCCTCTGCGTATCATCCCGCCTCGCCTTCCGCAGGGCGACATTACCGACGAGCGAGCCAACGTACTGTCCTCTCCCTAAACACCGCCGGACCCGCAAGCTACCGAGATCACCACATCTTGGACCTAGATCTGGACGAGGAAGCCGGCGAGCCCGATGATCCAGAAGAGGACTTCACGTCCGACTCCGCCTCCTCCATCTCCGCCTCATCCATCATCGACCTACCCCCCGCCCTCTCGCCGAGCCGGATCATCCCTCCCACGAGTCTGAGTTTGGACCGGGGACTCAATCTCGCAGCGCTGGATGGCTCGCCGATCATTGGACCGCTCGTTAGACGGACGAGGAGCGCGAAATCCCTCGGGAGGAGGATTCTGAGTGGGATGTCTGGGCAGGTGGAGAGGGGGGAGGAGGAGGGGTATGGGACGTTTGAGGCGTCATCTTAGTCTGAGGCGAGGCCGTGATGGATCGCCATGCGTTTCGCGAGTCGTGCAGCATCTGGTGCTGATAGGGATGGACGTCGTGGTGCTGATCGTACAGGAGCTCAGAGGACCCCATGGTGTGCAGAAAGTATTGGTCATCTGAATGACGAACAGGACTCGAGACCCACCAGCCTAGATACCAAAGGGTGCCGATTGTCCCAGGGCTTACGCTCGTTGATGCAATGAGGCTTGTAAACGAGACGCTATCGCATATCCTTCATGCAACGATACTTGAGGAAAAGAGAAAAGCATTGTATCTCAATGTGACCTGAAAACAACGAAAAGAGCTGTGTGAACGACTAGCCTAGATACAAGATGAACGCCGAATGTGGTGCAAGAAATACCCAACATTGTGATAGGAGGTCAAGAAACGTGGACCGGGACATTTCTCACGGTGACCAGCGCCGCCCATGCCTTCCTCCCCTCCATCGACGTAAGTGTACGAAGACGCGGCATAGATATTCTGATTGAGCTCATAGAAGTTCGGCGTGGAGGGAGTGACCGTCCGTATCGTAATTATTATCAATGTCGCTGGTCCGGGAAAAGTTTGGACGTTCCAGATTGAGTTCTCGATGTTTGCCCCGTTGGGTTTACCACCGTCGCTCCTTCCTGCCACCGATTGCACCGCGCTGATCACCAGAGGATTTAGCAATGAAGGAGGCAGCTGAGTCAACATCGACCAACATGGTTCTTGTACCGCTCATACCTCCTGATCCGCTGGTGTACACGGACGAGAGGTAGGGTTCGCTGGTGAAGCTGACTTTATTCATGGACGAAGGATCCGAGTTGGAGAGGGTGAAACCGGTGATTCGGATCCCCACTCTGTCGGCATGTTCCCGATCAGCGTGATTCGGGGCGATTGAACCATTACAAGGAGGTTGACCAACCTGCCCTTTGTCTCGTCGTAGCCGAGGTAGCCGAGCGATGTATCCCGTTTCTCGATACCTCGTTTGTTGCTGTTCGGCTTGAAGACTTGAATCATCACATTGACCGCCTGAGGGGACGGTCGGGGAAACAGCTCGAGTTGAGACCATCAGCTTCATTGCGATGTGCGTCGAATCCTGTTGGCGTCCCGACTCGACTCACCATGAGGTTGTGTGGAGTCGTATCGCTTGATAGGAGCTTTCAGGGGTAAACCTCTTTGGATCCGCTCGGCATTGGTTAGGTCTTGGCGGTCGAGGCGTCTTGTCCTGGTAGGGGGCAGAGCAGCGACTCGCCAGGCGGAGAGGAAGAGAGGAGACATGGTACGAAGTAAGCTGTTGACAACTTGTTACGAGATACTAAAGGAGTGTGAGAGCTCTAGTGAGCTCTTGAAACAGGTGAAAGGCAAGGTGTGTTGATGCATCATTTCCATCATCTGAGACGGAGTAAACATCGCAAGGACAGGTATCGAGAGTCGTATGAGCTGGAACGAGGTAAACATACGTCAGGCCGATTAATATGGAATGTTCAATATGTTCAATGCAGCAAGTTGAGCGGTAGTTCCATCAGATCGTCTCGGACGTTCACTAAGAATGGAATCGGAACGACCGAGATCATGGTGTGCCGAAGATTTGATTGAAGGTCGTATATTGTAAACAGATCGTCAGCAAGAATGGCAATGGAGGAATGTGACGAGGTGCATCAAGATCCACAAAAGCTAACTATGGACCCGGAACAACAACAACAAAGCGACGCCCTGAAATGATGCCAGTGCACTGACAGCACGCCTCTTTTGGGAATAAAGACTTCCGCCCGCTTCTCGGGGTCGACGGCTCACGTTGAGGTCCCTCGAGGGGGAACATCGAACCTCCCCTCCAAGTCATCTCATAAGTTTCGGAATGGAGAGTCGCAGGGCTGTCGATCTCCGGCATGTAATAATCTTGCTTATCCGAGGTAATCCCGATTCAACCCGCTGTCCAGCATATGTTTAGGTTTTAATCGTTCGTATCCCCATGCGAACAGCATGATATGAGATTACAGAGCCAAAGGTCATCCGTCGGAACGGAAACGATCGTGCTTCTCCATCAAGAGCGCCAGCGACACTCGATAGTATTATACTATTCATCGTGAAACAATACTTTCGGGAGATCCCCATCACAGCACCTCAATTGACCAACCGGATCACCGACACCCCCATCCTTCCGCGGAAAGCCTCCATCCCCTTCTCCAGCGGCCATATGTTCTTCACGACCGGCTTGAACGTGGAGATACAAGGCTCCTCGAGCGCGTCGCGGCAGTCCACACCGGACGCGTCGACACCCGGCTCTCCCGAGCCCGTGGGGGAAAGGTATTCGAATGCGATGTATTTCGATTCTTTGCGGCGGGATGAGAAGGCGGCCCGAAGATTTCGGATACCGGACGGACGAGAGTGTACTTGACCATTGGCCGACATCGACGCTTCAGGTGGAACGATCGAGACGAGTCTGACGGAAATGTCAGCGTGGCAGGGGTGCAATAGTATAAGAAACGCTCACTTGCCACCATCCTTGAGGATCCGCTTCGCCGCGTCATATGCTCTTTGACGACCTTGTGTGTCGAAGATGTAATCCCATCCACCCTCATCCAGACCCAGCATGACAGCCGCGGGAGATCCCGTCAAGACACCGCTCGCGCCATGAGCCATGCAAGCCGTCTGCGCTTCGTGATGATCGTCACCTCCTCCAATGACTGCCGTAATGTTGACTCCGGCTCTTGACATTGCTTGGCAGACCAGCGCAGCAACCCCAGTATGCGCATCCATTATCACAGCCCGCGAATGGCGGACTAGATGTGTCCGGATGGCTCGGGCAGCGGCGATACCTTGAAGTGGAAGCAGAGCCATTTGCTCGAGAGTCAGAGTCGTAGGATACGGAGCTCTTGCCAAGCGACGACGGTCGCAGAGTATGTATTCAGCGAGAATTCCGCTCTATGCACGTCACCAGCTCCGTCGGTTCGGAGGTCACTGGGGAGAAAGGCAAAGTCACTCACCTTTCGGACATCAACCAGTCCTAGGACGATGTCTCCTCTGACAATCTCCTTCTCCTCGACTCCTACACTCAAACAGCGCCCCACAAAGCTCCGGCCTGGTACCCACTTGCCAACATCTCCTTTCCCCTTCGATCCCAGTGCATTAAGATCGACGTCGTCTATGGCCACAGCGTAGATCTGAATGAGCACTTGCGAGTTGCTAAGTTTCGTTGGCGGCTTGAGATGGGACGAAAAATCGACAGGTGGGTGCAGTTGGTGACGAAGGTGCATTGGGGTTGCAGATAGGCGATGAGCGGACGTCGAAAGGGTGATAGCTGCCATTGTCGAATGGGGCAGACCGAGGACGCGGGTGTTGATCTCGGAAGCCGACTTTGCCGGGTTCAGGGCTTTGTACGCACCCGAGGGCAGGATCATGTTGCTGACGCGGTATAAGCATTGCAAATCGCTAAGGAAGAGACACTCACGTATATCCCCCAGTGCTCTCTGAAACCCGACCGTTTGACTCCATGAGTTGCCCTTCGCCATAGCTGCTGCCTTCCCATTTCGCAGACAACCCGCCATTGCGACGTCCCTGAGCGGACTTGGCTCGTCGTGGAGTAAGCTCTGGCATCTCGTCGTCCTCGTCATGATCGCCTTCGCTATTCAAAGATCTGGCAAATCCGCCAAACATACTGTGCGATCTCTTTGGCATCGCATCTGGTCGACCAGACTGCCGGCTGCGTCCTGTTTCGGATTGTGTCGGTCTGTACGTCCTCGCCGAATCCTCGAGCGACATCTCAGGAAGGAGAGTGAGGGTATCAGGATTCAGAAAGCTAGGCGTGTCGAAGCCGATACGGGATGAGGGCCGGCTAGCCATGTCGTCCGGCATGATGGGTGACATCGGTCGGGAGTGCATCGAACCTGGCGACATCGGGCGCGAGGGGGATCGAGGAGGCCGAGGTATGACTGACGGCGGTCGACTCGGAAGCAGTACATCCGTTCGAGGCCAATGGTTGTCTGCGAGACTCGGCGTAGTGCTCCTCCGAGCCTCCGCGCACGGGTCGATAGGCGAAGGATTAGACAAGGTCCCGACGTACTCCTGCGATTGGCGCAGTTCAGCGGACGGAGTGCTGTCTTGACTCTGATCTTGGCTCGCACTCGGACTCCGGCTTCGGTCACTCCCGTAGTCCTTCTTCGCATATGACCTGCTCGGCTTCGGTAACAGCTCGTCTTCGTCGGATGACTGCGAGTACTCGCTTGGAGACGACCCCGTTGGCTCACGATGTCCGTTGTGGGTGACAGGAGGGGCCAGACCACCTTGGTACCCGCTGTTGAGCAATCTATCGAACGTCATTGGCTGAGATGCCGGGGGTAGAGGCGTAAAGCGCGACTCGCGGGGAGGCGCTTGGAAATGCGCCCATCCTTCATTGCCCGTCGTTGGCATGTACATCACGGGTGAAGAAGCTCCAGATCTCGACGCTGCTGCCGCTGCCCAACCGCCTTTCCCGTACCCGCTCGTACTACTCCGTATGCTGCCCTCTCGGACTGGGCGCGGATCGAACAAAGCTTCGGACTCTGCCATCGAGTCACGACGACGGACAACAAAATCGTCAAAAGGTCGATTCCGGACGGTCGACTGCCGTGATACTGATCGGTGGCCGTCCGCAGATGCCGAGATGCTGGACTTTACCACGGAACGAGGTCGCGAACGATCTCGACTGGTCGCAGCTCGTGAATGCGGCCGAGATGGGGGCCGAGAGTAGCTGCTCTGTCGAGTGTGGCGACCTCTACTAACGGCCGATTCCCCGACGCGCTCAGACTCTTCATCGGCATCCGAGCCGACCTCTCCGGAAGCACTCTCTGCATCAGAATGGTTCACTATCGGAGACGCATCCTGCTGGGGCACTGACGGGGGCGGACTTGTCATCGCCTTGTGCCGGGTCGTTTGTGTGGGTGTCTGTACTGTTGTCGAAGGATATGGTACGCCCATTGCCGGTAACATTCGGGATTGTGGCGGGCGGTCAGGATGCAGGGAAGACAAAGAGGCGGACGCCGTCGATTCAGAGTGGAAGGGCGAGGTCTCGGGGTCTGGTAAGGGTGCTGGAGTTGGAGGTAGGAAGTTGAAGGAGGGAGGTGATGTAGCCAGCGATGAGGGTGGAGCCGTCGTACGAGATCTGACCTTTATTGGTCCCCAGGAGAGCGGCGAGCCAAGAGAGGGGAATGACCGAGAAGTGGGGACCTGGCTGGATCGAGTGTCGGATGGGGCGGACGCGGGTGAAGAATATTGAACTGAGGAACTGCTCGGTAGGGCTATGGAAGCAGGCGTGGGCGGCTGAACGTGGAAAGAGAGGATGGGCATAGCTGGCGCCAATGGCCGTACAGTAACAAGGTCCCTCTCCACGGTGTCTGTGTCTTTTATTGTTGTGTCCGAAAAGTCGAGCGATGTCCGGGGAGTGTGGAACCCAGCGCCCTCATCATCTGTGGCATCCTCTGTAGGCAGAATGACGACGGGCGCTCTCGCTGGACGCTCGATCTCGGCTGGTTCCGGAAGGACTGGCGTGGACGGTGTAAATGAAATCACTCTGTCTCGCGACGCTGCAGAGGAATGTGCGCTGGACATGTCCGAGCTGGGCGGAGTAAGCGGTGCGACGAATGGCGCTGCGAAGGGTTTTTGGACCGCCGTCACCGCTGTTCGAGATTTCGAGAGCACCTCTGGACCAGGCGGTCGGGCTGTAGGAGCTGTGGGCGGGTCGGCGGATGAGATGGTACATGACGAGGATTCACTGCGAGCGGGGCGTGGTTGTGTTTGGAATGTTGGGATTTTGGCATTGACAGGCGAAGGCGAACTCATGGTGACCGGGGAGCTTGTTTCGGTATCGAGAAGCCTTGACTTCACCTTTCGACGAGGAGTGAATGAGGTGTTGGGAGGAGCAGGTGAAGTAGGCCGGACCGAAGCCACGGATGAAGCTACATCACTTCGAGCTTGGGCTTTCTTCTTCCTCCTGGGACCGGTGGATGCTGAGGAGTCTCGCTCGTCCACTATCCTGACAACAGCTCCGTCTCTCAATCCAATACTACTGGCCACCTTCTTCACGGGTTTCGGGAATCTCGTACCCATTGTAGTCTGTAGATCATTGCCGACAGATACGGTCGGTTTCGGTTTCCGAGGTTGGCTAGCCTCAGCGTCCCCTGCAGATTGTCGGTCACCGATTGCTGACACCGTCCCTTTCGCTCTCCGCGGCCAACTGGGTCCGGCTTCTTCCGACCCATCCCGCGACAATCCCCCACGAACATCGTCATGCTCTCGCGACTGGTAGCGGGATGGCGACCGATAGTCCTCCTGCTCCTCTCCCTCCTCTGAAGCTGGTCCGACAGGATGATCCGCCCATGGCGAAGGAGCGTCAGGGTCGGCGTATGACCTAGTCGGTTTGCGCAGGACGGATTGGAAGAAGGTCGGTTTGGGCATGGTGAAAGTGGATGCCAGAAGGCTGCTTACAAGTGCGAAGGCGGTGTGAGACCTCGATTGGCGTCGTTCAGACTATTCAAATCGATGTAGGATGTTTCAGATGCTAGGGAAAGATGGAGTATAATGTCCAGACAACATCTCGGAGTAAGCTTGGTATGCGGATGAAAATGATGAACAGAGGAACGACAACATAGGGACGGGGATCACGCATTTGGAACCGGGGATTACGACTCTCGACAAAGGTACGGCTAATTACGGCCTTTGTAAGTCTAGTCTGAATCTGTTAAGAGTATCCTTCAGACTCCTTTCCCACCACATGATCACCACCCCATACCACTTCTCCATCGTCGCTTGCCCATACACTTCCTCCGACCATGCGCGTGAGAGAGAGATCCTGTACCGAGGGTCGATCCCGGCTGCCCGAAATCTCCCCTTCGTCCGGAGATTGGGGCTGCGAACGATAGTCTACCTCCGCAAGAAGGAGCTCAAGGCGGATGATGCTTTGCTACGGTGGGCCAAGAAGTGTGGGGTGGAGATGAGGTGGTTCAAGGTCGAGGCTATGGGGGAGGAGAGTTTGGGTATGGGTAAGACCGAGGTGGGCGAGGTGCTCAAGGTGAGTTCAAAAGCCACCAGTATCCTTATGTACTTAATTGAGCCTTCACACCAGATCATACTGAACCCCTCAGCATACCCGCTATACATCGCAGATATCGACGGTATATCGCACACGACCCTCATCATCGCCTGCCTCCGAAAGCTCCAAGGGTGGCATCACGACAGCATCGTCAACGAGATCTGCAGATTCGAGCCGGGCCACGAAGATCTCCCGCTCATACCATTCCTTACGTCCTACCTCGCCGCATCCGAATCGACTCTTCAGCTCCCACCTCCACCTTACCCTTCTTGGTTATGGCCTACTTCCTCAAGTCCGCCCATCTCATCTCCGATCTCGCGGACGGCGACACGCGAGCGAACCCACACCATGCCACTGCTTGCAATCAACCCGTTACTGCCATTCCCGCACCCCTTGACGGCTCGAAAACATCCGACTATGCGCCTCGCCTTCCCGCCAGCTCCACAAGCTATCCAATCTCCACCTCTCAGCTCTTCCATCAATGCCAATGCCCTGTCCCGTGTATCCTCGCGCCGCGACAAGGCACTTGGCGAGGAGAATCAGCCTCTTGTTCCGCGCATCTCTGCTGGATCATCAGGCATGAGTGACGTGGACGCTGAGTCTTCCGAACCGGGGAAGATGTCAAGGATGGTCAGCTTCAGCCGAGGCCCGCTTTCAGCCGGGTCAACCAGTCCCGAGAAAGTCAGCAGGCAGCTCACTCACTCATCCCGTCCAGTATCCGAGGAGGACGAGGAAGAGGAAGAAGCGGCGATCTTGGTGGAGGAGCCGGAGGAAGATCCGCTCGAAGTCGAGGATGAAGAAGATTATGATGAGGAGGAAGAGAAGGAGGAGGAAGAAGTGCAGTCGACTTCGCAGTATATCAGCGCATTAGATCTAGCTGGGTTCGGGTGAGGATGGGAGAGTGCAGGGAGAACGTTCTGCATCTGCTGCCATCTTCTAGCTGCATGATCAAGTTTCCTGCCGGCTCGATGATCACTTTGTCGCCGCTGCCAGCTCGTACATGTAAGTCCCGAGCAGCTTCGTTCCCTGAAGCAGACATCAGCGGAATCTTGCGCCATCTCGTTCTTACGTACTCGAATGTAGTTGTCCCTGTCAAGCTTCTCGTTCGTGGAGTGAGGTCCTGAGCGATAAGATTCAGTGAGGATTGGGAATCACTTCATATGAACGGCTGACCGTCGTCGCCCCGTCCAACGGGCAAAAGGAGAACGTTGATATTGAGGATATTGGCAAAGTCCAAAGTGACGGGAATCGAGCCTGTTCCGAAAGTCAGATGGCATCACAGCGTTCCTAAGCGGATGTAATCACCTCCTTCTCGTATGTAGTCGGGACTTTGACCGTAGACAGCTTCCGTCGCCTTGTGGGCTGCGCGATAAGAGTAGTGCTGAGATTGGTCATGTCAGAGCATACCAGCTATGCAGAACGGCTGACTCACATTTATATCGGCCTGAATATTTCATGATCAAAGCTGACTCTCACCCAGGGTAGATCTTTCAACGTACCAGCCAAGGTTCGCCCGCATTCTGCAAGTAGACCTCACACTTGTTCTTCGATCCAATCTTCTTAAACTCATCCTGTACGAACTTGACGACGAGATCTGTGACACTCTTGACGGTAAGGTTCGGGACCAAGCGAATGGAGAATTTGCCTAAGAGCTCGTCTCAGCGGTGTGTCAAGATCTCTTGCTCACCCTTGACGGAGCAGGGTATCACTGTCTTCGACCCAGGCGCGGCTGAAGAGATAAAGATCAGTCGAGGTGGAACAAGGAAGAGGACCAGACGTACAGAAGGCGCCTTCGATACCGTGAAGGGACAAGCTGGGGTCACCTGTCCGTCGGGGTCAGCCTTTCACCAAACCATTTTGCTCGACTGCTCACGCATTCGGCCCATGAGCTACTCAGTGAGGTGAGCCAGAAGTCATAAAATAGAAATCAAGGCACTTACGGTCGTCACGGGGTCGTCGGTGAAAGTCTGATCAGCGCCCAGCGCAGTTTCGAAATCCTGTACAGACACTTTTCAGGACAGTCTGCTTTCAGATGTACCTCTTGACCAACCTTGATCTGGAAATGAATCGCTTCGAACTTCTTCCTTTCATCATCGGTGACCGGGGCAATCAACTCCTTGACGCCCGGCACAGTGATCTGGCCGTTCGGCTGCACAAGCTTCGACACTACGAAGCGGACAAGTTGTTAGGGGAATTCGCCCCGCTCTGATATCAGACTCACTCATGAGGATAAGATCCGTCATCGGTTCATGAACGGATCCGCCGAACACCCCAGAGTGCAGATCCTGGCCTGGTCCCCAGACCTTGATCTCGTAATAGCTGATTCCTCTGAGACCGTAAGTCAAACAAGGGGTCTTGGTGTCGAGCCAGTAACTGTCTAGAACAGCGTCAGCATAGCTTCCCGTACGCTACTTGTATGCGTACCGGAAATGCACATGCAGTCGACGCCTGAGAAAAATTTGTCCTTCTCAGACTCGATGAATTTATCGAGGTTGGTCGAACCGTTCTCCTCCATACCCTCAAAGCACATCTTCAGGTTGATCTGGAGACGCAGATTTAGCTTCCATCACTGGCACGACCAATTGAGCCTTTTCAACACTTACCGGTAGCTCGATGTCGAGATTCTTGTGTGCCTCCAGCACGTTAAGCCAACCCAACACGGGACCCTTATCATCCGTCGAGCCTCGCCCATACAGTTTGCCGGAACCCTTCGGATCCGGAGTAAGCTCGAACGGTGGGTACAGCCAGCCATCCTCCTTTAATGCCGGCTGAACATCGTAGTGCCCGTAGACCAGTAGTGTTTTCTGCGGGGAGGTCAATGTTCACAAACGAGAATAGGAGGTGATGCTTGCCTTCTTAGGGTCTTTGCCGGTTTCTGCGATGACGACCGGAGGGAGTTCAGTGTCCTTGCCCTCGAGTATGTGAGACCCGATAGCACGCTGCTCGGCCTTGATACCAAGAGTTGCGAGCTTCTCTACTAGGAAATCGGACATGGCGATGACATCTTTCACATGTCTAGCGACAGCGGGATAAGCGACCCTTGTGTCGTGGAACTCATCCACTTACCGCTGGTCACCAGAGATACTGAGAGGAAACGACGAACATCAGCAGGAGCTGAAAAGATGCTGCAGGGGTCTGAGGATTGTAGAGCTTCAGGGGGTATGTGTGAAACAAAGGGGACGAACGAAGGAATGGAGACAGCCTTAGCGAGGGTCTTGATATAATCCTCCTGATGCTCGTCCACATATTTGAGGAACTTTGGGTCGGCCATGATGCTGGTGTCAAGGGTTGTCTAGCTTGGAGGAGGCGGATATGGGCAGCTTTAGTATCAGTAGCTTCGCGAGCAATGCGAGATGACCACGTGGTAGTTCTGGGCTATACTGGGCCGGACCACTCCAAGATACCGTTCTCAGCCGATTCTGACTCCAAGCCTTCTTCGCAACTCCCGTATTTATGTCTCTCGATCTGTAACATACTTTCCTCCTTCTACGGTATACTTCTTATATATCTCCCCTGATTCTCGATTCTCTTCGCGTAAGATGTCATGCTAACTCTCGAAATGCGCCCTCGCTCCGCACCGCTGAGCCTGGAAGCTTCTTCTGACAGACCGCTTCGTGGCAGTCGGCCTGAGTTCGTCGGCAATTCCCGTCCCTCGTCTCCTTCTTCTGACCAAGGCGCAAGACCTTATAAGAAAAGCAAGAAAAGCAAGAGCGCTTCGAAGCCCGTAAGTTTTGTGGCCCCCTAGCTCGAGAACGCTGCTATCCCGGATGTACTGATCGTCTCAAGCCGACCCAAGCAAGCCGTTACTGATGATTACCAGAGCAAGAAGGTCAAGGCCCCACAATTCATCATCGTTGGCCCTCTGACGCCTCAATCTCTCCTGACCACTCACGCAGTATCGTAGAATGTGAGGCGGGCGGCAAGACTCGCGTTCCAAGCCTCTCGGATCTTGGGCATATCAGAGTCCTTGTGACCCCATTTCGATCCGCCCCATGACCAAGTGCCTAAGCTTCCATCAGTGACTCGATCACAGGCAGCGTGAAATAAGATATGAGGGATGACGTCAAGGGACGTACCGATGGCCATGGGTGGGACTTGGACGCCGGCGATCATGGCGCGATTGGAGGCAGACCGGGTCTTGATCGTCGTGGTCGTCGCGGTCTTGGTGGTCGGCATGACGCGTATAAGTTTGTGAGTAAAGATCGTCGTGATATCGAAGACTGTGAAGTGAGTGGCGATTTGGCAATCGGATACATGTCTCACGATAATTTCATACGTTATAGCCAATGAATATATCAAAAGGGGATCACGCTGTCCGCAAGACGGATTGGAGACGCCAAAAAAACGGCGTATGGCCCGGAGTGGGGCCAATGCCCATATGCGTACTATGCGCGGACAAATGATCAGCTCTCCGCTCGGGATCTTCGCTTTGAGCGGTCATGCAGTACATCTCTCCATGCTGATGCTAACATACACAATGTCATACGTGGCGGGGATCATTCCGTGATCCTCGCCTGATCCTTCACCACCTCCTCCGCTTGCCTCATCAATTTCTGCTGTGAGATCCTCGCGAACTCAGCCGATTCCTCTCTTGTGAATCTACATGACCTATCAGCTAAAGGCCATTGCTTTGTCTCCTGCTTGACTTACCCATACCTGGTCCCCTGATCTCCGCACTCGCTTCAGCCAGAGCAAATGGGTTGTAGTCCCGCTTGTGATCGAGATCGGCCAAAGAGTGGTTGACGAATCGGTGGGTCGCTTCGTCGGCCCGGACTGCTCGGATCACGTCGAGCAGTTTCGAGGAGGCGGGGAGACGCCAGTAGTCCTGTTTCAGTCTCGTTAGCCCTCGATCGGCTCAAGAGATGTAGGAGAACGAACGATGGCAATACGAGGAGCGGGGACGTTCTGCCATTCGGGGACGAGACCTCGCTCGATATCCTCAATGCAATGTGTGCTGCGATCCGGTCAGCATGTGATGTGAGACTTGATGGGTTGGACGTACTAGGTGCGAACCGCCTCTTCCTCCAGTGCTCCGACAAAGCGGTGTGCCAGCTTCGGCGAGAGGAGGTACATGAGGAAGAAGGCGTTGTAGAAGGCCCCCTGTGCGCCGAGGACGAGAGCGCGGGTGAAAAGCGTGGGTTGGGCGATGGTCATGAAAGTGCTGCTTGTCATCAGCGGACCTCTTCTTGCTGATGAGGTAGATCACGTACAGGAGATGCATCCGCTCATTCTCAGCCTCTTCGAGCAGAGTGTGAATCCATCCGCCGTCCCGTCTCTACTTGCATCAGCTCAATCCCTCCTGTTGTAACATTCAGACTCACCAGTAGTCGAAGACTCCTGAGATGTCGTAAAGTCCCTCCCACCATGCCTGGCACACCAGCGATACTCTCAAGCAAGATGATCCTCAACAGCCAGTTCTTGTCGGACAGCAGCTGTCCCCTCTCGCGTAGTTCTTTTACGGGTAAGGGGTTCATGGCGAGTACGGCATCGGGGATGGGGATCGCTTTGTAGCCGGTCGCGAAGTCGAAGACCCGACTGCTTCGATCAGCTTTATCGAACGGCTCGATGGAAGAAGCGGCGTACCGGAGAAGCTTGACGGTCCCGTGGGCGATCTTGTCACCTATCGTCTTCTCTGGTCGATGGATGATTTTGACCGTATTCAGTTCCTGCTGCGATCAGCCAGCGGTTTCGAGGTGGCAAGGGTTCAGCATACAGTCTCGGTGTAAATTGGGTTGAACAGTGTCCAAGCGCCTGTCCGGGACATATCGGTGAGCGGGTTGGCCGTCGTCCCCGTCATTTGATCTGGACCAGGTCGATCAGAAGGCCCTCTTGTTTGCTAATTGCATTGGCACTCACCTTGGTAGTGTGCCCCTTCCGCCCCCTTCACTTCATCCCCCACGACCTGCACCGACGCCGCACTCCGCTCCTCGCTTTCCCGGACATTCGTCTTCAAGGCCGTACTGGCACGATGGGGCTGTCCAGCCTGTACGAAGGCGCGGTTGGCAACGCTGAATGATCGGAGGGGAGCATGGCGGACGAGGCAGCCGCAAGATCGAACAAGTATGTTCGGTTTGACGAGCAAAGACATGGTTGTTCAAAGGATCTGATATGGGTTGGATGTGACTGTGTGTGATGATGAAAGATCATGATGAGTGGTATGGTGGTATTCTATATAGCTTGAGAGTGGCGGATCGGAGCGTGAACGGGAAGATACGGTGCGACTTGAAGTCTGCCGGAACGGCCCGGAATGAACTGCCGGCTGATTTTTTAGAAGGTTCCTGAAATTTCCCACCGGTCTCTCTTCTGTTTAGATTGACCAGATTGTACAAATTGAGCATAGGGATCCTTGCTAGCTCAGCCGCAGTCTCCTTAATAATCGGGTGCGCTAGTCTCCCGACACTTCTCTCAGATCTACTTTGACAAGCTCACGAGATTGACGAAGATCTGATCTGTTCTTGGAGCTGTGTCAAGCTATTGCTACCTAGGGGGGTCCCTCAATGACATCTGGGAACCAGTGACCTCTGAGGGACTTTCTGTGATCCAGCTCAGCATCGATCGAAAGAGACCCGAAGAGGGTACTCGCGCGAACCCTGCAGCGGCAGGCGAATTGTACTCGATCTATTCCGAGATGAGCATTTTGAGATCCAGACCGACGATGGAGAACTCTTTGCAAATGGGCTCGGAACATAGCCATTCAGTTCCCAGTCCAGAAAGTCTGATGATGCTCTGCGGAGAATTCCGCGAAGCTAACGAAAGAGACATCATTTGCTGTCGATCAAGATCGACGTTGAACTCCAGATCCATAACTCGTGTTCCTTTGCATTCCTTTCTCCTCGATAGTCGGACTGCCGCGCCAATCAAGCTGTGCTTTGACTTCGCGATGATCATCACGACTAAAGGCAATAATGATAGACTTAGGCAGCTTCACCGGGAAACTTTCTGGGCAAGGTGCGATTTGCAAGAGGCTAGCGAGAGTCATGAAGATTTACAAGAAAGGGTTCGTCGATAGTCTCTTGGGCAACCGCCCGCCATTAGGCATTTCCCCTATGCCGGTCGACGGGTCCTGGGCATGTGAAAGATCCTGTTGCATTGCTGGTTCCTCGACGCTGATATCTCGGTTCATCAGTATGGCCCAAGGTGAGTACCGATCGTATCTCAACCGCACGGTTGGCTTACAGACACGTCTAGGCACATGACGTTCCTCACACTCGCCATGACTTTTCAACTTCGCATGCACGGGTACATATGGATCCGCCTACCTTCCCCTGGGGTTACATTAACTGACAACAACTTCGTATCAGACCGGATTTGCCGCCGGAAATGAGGGGGGGAAGGGGAGTGGAGGGAGACGGGGGGGGAGGGGACTCGATCACCGTTTCGCTTCGCCACGAGTAGTTCTCCGTATGGTTGTTTGACGATTGTAAGCGGAGGATAACGAAAGCGGGCCGAGACGTCATTCGTGTTACGATACAAGAAGACGATGACCTTTCAAGCATGGTCCCGACGACTGATTGTGGATCGTGAGCCTGCTCGTGACGATTCCGTTGCGAAAAGGGTCAACATCTGGGTTTGCAGCGAAGGGCAATTGGTCTACACTGTGATCAATCTCAACTCACAATCAGGATTCTCACCTGCCACACCGCAATACACGGGACTTTACGTAATGACAACGCTGGAACGCCGCGTTGCACCGGAGCCCGGGATCTTTCCCTTACGGGTAGTTGGGTCGAAAGAAATCGCTTTCATCACTTTCCTCCGTTTCTCACTTATCCACGACCTTTCGACGGGTCCGGTTGAAATCCTTCTCAAAGCTATGGCTCTCGGTGGACGAAGAATCCTTTCGGAATACCGCCTTACCGTTTGACCGCTTTTGGACCATTCCGCATCGTCCCTGTATTTCGCACTCGGGGTCATTCATATATCGTTGTCTGCTTCGACTTTTGGCTGAAGGCTTCGCGGGATCGTGAGTTCCATGTTCGCAGCCGACTCTGCCGTGTTTACCCGCACACAATCTGCGAGATTATCCGACCGAGAAAATCTGTACTGACCAACTTCAGAAGTTCCACTAGACAACAGCTTCCTACCGCACCCCTACAGCCTTTCCCGTCATGACGCCCTCATCTCCACCTTCTTTCGACACCTTATTCGACAACCAGCAGAACGGCCGGGAATCCCCCGGCAATTCTACCACCGATTACAACCAGTACGGGTATCCTCGACCTCCCTTCAACACCACACACCCCCATCAGCTCGGCGGAGACTTCCCCCTGACGGATGAGCCGCCACCGTTGAGTCGTCACGGAAGTCATGATGGTCATTTGAGGGGACGGACGGAATCGCTTGCGGATCGGGTCAAGGGAGTGAGCATGAACGATGGGAGGGGCGGGCCGTTCAAGCAGGACTCGTTGCAGTTCGACTTCGAGTCATCCAGTACCTTGATCGCCACTGCGCCCAGAGGCTCCAATCGACCATCACCAGGACAAAATGACAACGGGCATAGCGACAACATCGGCGAAACCGTGTTTGCTCCATCACCTCAACATGCCTCCTTCTCTGCCGATGGCCAGTATCAATTTCGCAATCAGCAATGGGATATGGCTGGCAATGACGGATATGGCCAGTATGCGGGGTTACGTCAAGACATGGCAAATCCCGCTAACCCCTTCCCATCAAACGAAGCGCCCTTTTCAGGTATGGGGTTGCAGGAGCCCCACCCATCGAATTCCGGAGACAACTCGTTCCTCTACAATCAGCACTCTCAGTTTCCGGCTGCGGTCGTCACGCCCAATCAGCCGATCGATGGAGCGTGGAGTCACGACTTCTTAGGGCAAGGAAACGGTGCGGCTTCTCTCGGTGGAGGTCAAGAGAGGCGCATGTCAGGTGCAAGTTGGTCCAGCGGTAACGGGATGGACCACGTGCTGTCTGTGGATGATCAGGAGCAGCTTCATGAGCTGGAACGGATGTGAGTGTAGACATATCTCCTGCCATCAAAGGATCCTCTGTATGAGACGAAATTGCGTCAGATTCTGATACTCGAACCTGCTTAGAATATCCAACGCGTCCTCGCCGGGCTCGCAATACCTATCTCGCGAACCCACGCCTATTGATCAGGGCGATTTCACCGAGTTCGGGTCAACAGAAGAGAAGCCAGAAGTTACACCCGATACCAACAGTGCTTTTAAAAGAAGTGATTCCATGTCCCGATCCGCCAGCCCGCTACCGCAAGTGTATGATCAACCGGTCTCGCCACCGGCTTTCGGCGGCTTCCACCACGCGACTGGTTCACCCCTTCGCAAACCTCAGTCTCCACCTGCCCTCATTATCCTCAATCAACCCAGTCCCTCACCTTCTCTTCCCCCAATCCTGACTACCACTGCTGCGTCAGGGAGCAACAATGCTAGAGGAGGCGTTCAGCAGCCTGTCCGGAATAGTAGTTCGGGCGGTGGTGGGGCGGGTGGACTCCTTCCTCCCGCAAATCCTGCGCTTGAACACTTCACCGGGATGGCCGGTATCAGCCCGATCGGACCCAGCACAGACGGTCCGATGATCTATATCCAGCCCAGCACGCCGATCAGCGGACTGAAGGACGGGCGTGGTGTATTCGAAGCGGCTATCAGGCGTGCTGGAGCAAACGGACCTCAGGATCGGCAGGGTCGAAATCAAAAGGGTCGCCCGCAGGGACAACAAAGTGGGCAGCAGCGAGATGACTTCAACGTGCCGCCACCAGCTTCCCATCCTTTGCTACGGAATGCATCAGGCGATCAATACACTCTTCAATCCAATCAGGCCAGCGGAGTCGATCAGCAGAATAACGACTTCAACGCTGCGATGCAGTTTCCCAACGCACAAGAATGGGGTGACCTGCGACCCAGCGGGCAGATGCGGCCTCGCGCCAAATCTGACTCTTTCATGGGGGCGTCCGCTAGCGATCTTTTCGATCGCCAGATGCTAGCAATGGCGGGTAACCCGCAGCAACGTGATTGGGCACAGGCCATGCAGCCTGGCATCGGTGGGCCCGACCTGCGCAGCACCATCGACAATTGGCGGGCGGCGCTGATCGGCGGGCAGGACGAGCAGCAGGTCCCTAATCCCACACTCGATCCCCGAACACTACCTGGCAACCAGGACGAGTCCGCCGTACAGGACTTCCTCCAACAGCTGCAGGTGTCTCAACAGTACTCTCGGCTCCAGGCACAACGAAGTCGCTTACCGTCGCTGAATACGAATACCGCGACGACTCAGTCAGGCGTTTTCCAGTACAAGCCTGGCGAGTTCTCCCCGACATCTCTTGCGTTTTATCAACAACTCGGGATCAACCCAACGAATGCCTCTCAGCTGGCAGGCACGTCTTCTGCCCCGTACTCGCAGTCGAACTTCCAGAACGTCCCGCAGAACGCCTGGCCCCAGACGGCAATCCCTGCAGCGCAGAGTTTCCTCGCTCCCGATCAACCAGGGCTGGGCCCTCGACGACGCTCATTTGCGGAAGGTACCAATCATCCGGCGTCAGGGGCAGGCACACCAGGGTATGGTATGGGCTTCACGACACCGCTCTCCCTCAATCCCGCCAGGTTACGAGCAGGGTCTCCGGGTGTTGGTCACAGGAGAGCGGTGCAGAGCGAGGATTTAGGAAGGGGTGGTGCTGGATGGGGTATGGCTGGTGCAGGATCCACGTGCGTTGCCTTCATGGTTTACAAGAGGTTCAAAGCTGAAGACCCACTCAGTACTGACTTCCTCAACTCAATCACAGCGAATGACGGTACCCTACTCCCACCTTCTCGCGGTCGATCCAACTCTCACTCTCGTCAATCATCGGGATCATCCGTGCGATCCGTCTCTCCGGCCCTGTCGATCTCCTCGCAAGGCTCGTCCTACTCGCATCACTCGCCACGGATGGACATGGACGACCCGGGTATCCCGCAGCGTTACCAGGAGAATAAGCGGAAAAAGGTGGCGAAGATGAAAGTGACGTCAATGGCGACGGAAGTGGCGAGCTCTAGCCGGAGAACGAACGATGGGGTGTTCGTCTGTCCTAGTGAGTGTCTACGTCGGAAACGATCTTTGTCCAGAACTTGACGTCTCCTCAGTACCAGGATGTGGGAGTACCTTTACGCGACATTTCAATCTGAAAGGACACCTGCGATCCCACAATGACGAGCGACCGTATAAGTGCCTGTACGATGGATGTCCGAAAGGTGAGTTGCATTCCTAGACAATGCGTGTATGAGGCGCTGAGATCCGTCAGCCGCCGTCGGTTTCGCACGACAGCATGACTGCAAGCGGCATATGCTTCTCCATGAGGGACTGCGACCCTTCGAATGTGAAGGATGCGGCAAGAAGTTCGCTCGCTTAGACGCCCTTACCCGTCATCGTGCGCCCTTCTCACCATATTGTCCGCTTCCACTCACATTCGAGATTGTTCCAGACAAATCCGAGCAAGGGCAAGAATGCGCCATCACTCATCCCTTACCCGTCAATCCCGACGGCAGCCCCATGTCTGAGTTGCAATACAAGATATACCGACAACAACAAGGTGGTCGAGGAGGTATGGGCGGTTTCAAGCGCGAGCCGAACTTTTTGGGGTACCCGAGCGGTGATGACCGGTCTGAGCAGGAGGACATGGATTTGGGGAATGGGAGTGGGATGGAGGAATACGATCGGTTCTGAGGGCGGGTGATGGGCGGTGGGGTGCAGGGTGTAGATCTATCGTAGCTTTGTAGATGGAGATATCGAAGCGGGATTCCGCCGGCTTTCGCATTGTAGCCTCCTGATAGCAAATACGCAGTTCAACTCGTCATATTGTATGGCACGCACATATGGCCATCGCTTTCACATCTGTTCACCTGGCTTGACCGGATGCTCAGTCCGAGATACGCCCCTACAATCGATACGATATTTCTGAGCGGATGTTGATACCGCTGCGAGAGTAGTGTAAAGTTGAGTGGGAGTTCAATCAATGGGCCATTTCTCGAAGGCGTCCCTCCCGCGCTAGAGCTTATCGTCGCCGAAGCGCACCAAACTTCGAGGCGTCCGATGGTACCTGTGCGTGTTCTCACTCCTCTTGGCATCACAGACACAAACATGGGAAGGTCGCCGTACTGGCTGGCTATAAACCAGACTCGTCCGCCAAACCAGTCCCATCCATGAACCACGCCTAACGATCTGTCTCTAACCCCGTTAACGAAATCCGACGAAATGTTTTCCCAATCCTTCGTCCTCATCACCCTCCTGACCCTCACCCAAATCCTAGCAACCGAGACCCTCACTCGGACCCGAATCGATCGCCAATCTCAGCTGAGCAACGCGGAGAGACTGAAGCGGGAGATTGCCGCCGAAGAGGAGGTTCGTTGCTAGCATGCCCCGACGTGAGTCTGCTCCCAAAATGCGTAAGATTGTGTCTGATAAGGGGAATAGCAGCGCTGCAGCCGAGAGCATCTGAGTTAATTCACCGTCCGTCCTCCGAGCTCAACATTCCGGATTCCCTACTCCTTCTTCATCGACAGGAGGATCATCACACTCTGTGGCCTACCACACTCTTTCCGAATACTCTACACTTCATTCCCACATTCACCGCATGGACAATCTTCTCTCTTTTTTTTGGACTTTTTGGGCTAGGGGTATCGCAATTGCAATCTAGGAATTGCGCTGTTATGGACAATCGGCATGAAGTCGTCACATGGACGCTCAGAGAGTAAGAATAATCAGTCGCTGTATCCCATCTGCCGGCGGACCCTTACCATCGGCCCGCTGCGAATTCTCCTTACTTTTCCCACTGTCCGCTTGGTATGTTGACAGCGCTCAACCTCCTCGGAGAGGCGGCGGGATCGGTGGAGGGGAGTTTTCTGCATCTTCGTCGTCTCTGAGTGATGCGCCATCGCCGCCTTCCCCCCTCTCATCCTCCACTCCGACCCCCCCAAAAAATGAGCGATGTACTCCTCACTCCGGCCGAAACAGTCAAGCGTAGACGAGCAGGTAGTGCCGCGAAGAAGGCAACAGCAACACAATCGACAGCCAAGCAGAGCTCACCATCGCGAGTGACGCCGACTACCAAACCCCGTCGACGGAAAGCCATCGCTGCGCTCCCCCCTAGACCCGATAGCCTCCCTCGTATCCGGGCTAAACAGAAGAAGGTCCCATTCGTCGAGATCGAGGTCCCGGAGCCGAGAGCTGAGCCGGTTGATACCGTCATCGCGTCTTCGGAGAAGGGCGTGGTGGAGCCTGTCGGGAAGATTTGTTTCATCCAAGGTATATGACCGAGATATCCTCTGTATTCTCCGCGAATGCATCGCCGATTGTAGTGACAGTCGTCCCCCAGTCTCAATAAAGGTGTGCAGGAGCTGACCTCAGTCATCTCTCGCAGAGAGGGTCCGACATGATCCCTGGCGGATGCTAGTTGCCATAAGCCTACTCAACGTCACCTCCGGCCGAGCCGCTCGACCCGTCTACAAAGAATTGACACACCGATGGCCGAATCCTCAGGCTCTCGCAAACGGTCCGTCTACCTCATCGGTGTAAATCTAACATGTTACCGCAGAACTGATGTGCCCAGCGGAAATGTCGGAGCTGGTCACTCTCCTCCACCCGCTCGGACTGTTCAATCAGCGCGCCTCAAGCCTCATCCGCTTCAGCCAGCAATACATCGACCTCGGATGGCCTCTCGTCCCCCATCAATACAACACACAACCAACGCCGTCCCCGTCATCCCTCCCTCCATTGCCAGCGCCACTAGATGTGAAGGTCTTCCATGGTGCTGGGATCTACGCGTCGGATAGTTTCAGGATATACTCGGTCCTCCTGCCTGGACGGGGAGGGCCGGAGAAGGAGGGGCTGTGGCTTGAGAAGAGGGGTCGGGCTATGGAGAGGATGAAGGAGAAGAATGTGGGCGAGAATGTTGATGTGGGTGGGGTGGGTGTTGAGGAGGCGGGTGAGTGGTTGAGCGATGAGGAGGGGGATGATGGGGAGGAGGAATGGAGGACGGTGCGGGCGAAAGGTCCGCCATTTGTCTGCACGAAGCAATCGCACTGATGAGCTCGCTCGAAGATAAGGAGCTGAGGAGATACCTCGTGAGCGCCTTCTTCTTGAATGACGAGTTTGGATGCTGATGAGGGGTTACCGCAGATCTGGAGATGGGGTCTCGAGGGCATCGTCTACGATATCCATTCCGGACCGAAGATTACTCGAGCACGAGATCGACGGCGAATGAACGCGCTTTGCCCGGTGACCTGCTTGTCTACGTGATGGATGCTGCTTGCATGGTGATGTGCATGCTTGAATGTGAATGCTTGGGTGAAGGTATTAGGGCGAAGGGCTATATCATAAAGGTGTCGTGATGAAGGATAATGATAAGGGTATGATGATGAGTGTATCATGGTGGAGGTATCTGCTATCAATGCTTGGTATGAGAGGTGGATGTGAACGTATGTGAAGGCGATTAAGGAAAACAGGGAAAGCTAAGCGAAGAGGAAAGTGTCCCAAAAATGGAGGAGAAGTCGAAAGTGTCTCTCCTTGACCTATGTGACGGCTGGCTTCATCCCGAAGCACGTCTTGAACATGTTGTTGTACTCGAGAACGGCCTCGTCTTCGAGCTGGCTCGGGCGCTTTGCTGGCGAGGCACTCGATGTTGTTTGTTGGTGGGAGTTTCGGAAGATGGCGTTGGCGAGGGCGGCGATGGCGCCTGTCAAATGGACCAGATGATGAGGACAGCCGTGTGGGGTGGTGGAAGAGGAAGGTGAGGGAGACCGCCGGTGCTCGTCAGTGAAAGCTCTGTCTCAAAAAGTAGCGGATCGAACCTGATGCTACATCTAGAAATCCCGTCAGTACCCTGCTCGAGCGTTGATTGAGGACTTACGAAAGACATACCAATATGCGGGGCTTTCCTTCCCCCTCAATTTGCTCATCATCGACATCAGCGCACTAAACGGTCCATGCCTTGACTTGACGAAAAGAGCAATCCCATTCATCGCGACGCCCGACGTCACATTGACTGAAAGGCGTGGAGATGGTCGCTTGGCAGAGAGCGAGCAGGCCAAGGAGCAGGCCAAGGAGCTCTTGCGAGGATCTCGGGCGCAAATGCGACTGATCAAACCGATTTGAAAGTAGAAAGGAAGACAGACGTCGGCGATGAGATCCGCGTGGGAGACGAGGCTGATCGTGACGGGTCGTTTGCGTCCATCGGTCAGAAGACCGCCAGGAAGAGAGCTGTTCTGTCGGGATTTGAGGATTTGCCGAGCGGCTTGCGGAGAAGCGGTTTCGACGTACTGCGGTGAAGTGGTCAGCAAGTTTTATCTGTACTTCCAGGCAGTCCTTGGTCTTACCGTTGAAGTGATCGAGAAGGATATAAATCGGCTGAGGGTGATCATAGGGTAGGGCATCCACAGGTAGAAAGGCCTTGACGATAGCCGGCGTGATGTCCTGGTATTCCGTTCAGCATTGCAAGAGGGAAGAAAGCGAGGATACCCATGCGACATGGTCGATCCGCAGGACCACTGTCTGTATGTCGCTCGCCGAGTCTGTTGGAATAGGCTTGATCAAGGCGGTACCGTCACCAGTGTCTGTTTGTGCCACTTGATGTTCCCATGGTCGTCTTGCCATCGAGCTTCCCCAATCTCGAACGAAGTGACCTGCTCCATGCACGTCGCACACTTTGCAGGCCCAAGGGTGACCGAGACCGAGACAGCTCGTACAGAGGATGAGAAGCATGACGAGCATACCACATCCTGTGCGTCCCCGGAACGTCTGCATGGTCGCCCTGGTAGTATAGGAATCGCTCACACCGCACGGGGGCATCTTCATCATCTTCCCCGAATGCGTATTGTCGCCGCACGCATCGCATCTCGGAAAGACAGGCTCGCGAGATTTTGCGACTTCAAAGTCCGCGGCTGATGAAGGGGATTGTTTGGGTGAGACTCCCTCGGTCAGCGGAGCAGTAAGCTCCGGTGTAGATGTCACGACCGGTAGTAGGAAGGGATCATAGTCTTCGTCCTCGAGAATATGATTCAAACTGGGCGACAGCGGCGATGATATTGGCAGCTTCGGCTGATTGATCCGCAAAGATCGAGCCAGCGTCTGGGGAGGTGTCTAGACCGACGAAGCATACCTAGGCAGACTTGGCAGCAGACATTGGCTTTAGTAATCGAGCCTGACGGTCAAGCGTTAGAGGAAAGCCGCCAAATGAAAATTTCCTTACCAGGACCTGCGGATCGATGACCCGCCTTACGACCTTGTCACCATGGTAGCTATCGGTCAGCAGTACTATTGGTCTCCTTGTTCCTTGCTCGCCGATCCAGCTCTGTCCGCTCCAGCTCTCTGTCCGTCCATCGGTGCGTACTCCTCCAAATCAGGCATCGGAGCGGAATGTTCCACCCAGTCGACCGCGGGCACTGACGGTGAGCGGGAACAGTACTTTGCTGGAAGACCTTGGGACCTCTTGTAGGCGATGATTGAGCCGCGAGAGAGGCTTGTGCGCATGATCTTTGAGGCGGCGCTGGTCGAAGCGGAGCGGAAGAGATTGGAGGCCCCGGAGCTGTCGCTTGAGGACGATATTTCGACGCGGCTTATCGGCAGGGAGCATTAGCTGATGAGTCAGTTCAATACAGCGAGATCTACGGCGAGGGGAAGAGCGAGAGCATCATTGGACAGCTACGGTCCGAGACGGATCCGAAGATGAGGGACAGGCTATACATCGCCAGCAAATGTAAGCTCAAACTCGCGCGCATGTCACCTGGAGAGGTTGACGACAGCGCGTTCAGATTTGCCGCACCCTCGCCCAGCCAACTTCTTCGTCTTCACACCCGGTATCGTCGCGGCGGAAATCCATCGCCCGGCTCCGTGTCGAACAGCTTGATCTCTACCAGGTCCATCCGTCAGGTGCCCCTAGTGCTGATGAGAACGGTAGATCCATGCGAACGTCGGTTTCCACAGCTTGGAGGCGATGGGTCGTGAGTTGGCGCAATGCTGCAAGCTCGGCCTAGTCAAGGCGGTCGGCGTATCCAACTTCAACACCAAAGAGCTGTACGCTTCACCCCGCATAAGCGCAATGGTGTTTGACACTGACATGTTGACCTAGCTTGGCGATGGTGGATATCCTCGCCCAGTATGACGTGCCTCTCTCGTCCAGCCTTCCTTTCAAACATGAAGCAAACCCCCTCGAACGAGCACCATTCAGCGAAGCTCTGAATTGAACTGAAAACTGGATAGGAAGCACTTGACGGCGGTATTTCAGGGAAGGAGTGGCGGTATCTCGATCAAGATTATTTTGTCAGAAAGACGCACGGACTTTTACCATTGAATCGAAAAACGACGCATAATTTGACGGATTCGAGCCACAGCAATATCGGTTCTTTCGATTCGCAATGAAGACCACACAATCTTACCATCCTATGGGAAGACCTGCTCACTTACGCCCTGCCATTATGATCTACTTCCCACTCGCTGGGCTTGATATCGGGCAGCAAGTTTCTGGGAGGGAGAAGTGTTGTCTATGAATCATGCCCCAGCAAGTCATCACCAACAGCCACCCTGCCTGGTTGGCCTGGTCCCACCGCTCCCCCTCACGTATCATTTCATCAGTGCATTTGGACAATTTGTTGCATGCACGGAGAAGCAGTCGTGAATGGAAATCACACGGTCAGAGTGTTCGGCCGTAAGATATATACAGTGGATAAAGTGGAGGAAAGAGGGTACTGATTCAGAAATTCCGCAAACAATCGCTAGAGGGTACAGTCGTACTTCAGGCGCTCTGCGTCTGAGAGACTGACGATGGCACTCACGGTACGCCCATCGTGGGCTCTATGTAGCCAATCGCTCGTCGGGATCCGGATTTGCCTCAAAACTTGGCGTCGATCTCCATTCATCATCAAAGCTCATGAGCCAGACCTCATCGCTCATATCGGTCTTGAATTTGTTGTATGGGTAGGCCCCATAGAGGATGGACAGAATGGGATCTCCTGAGGCAACGGTTGCCGCCAAATTGCCAAAGTGGTCCTCGATCTTGAATGAGCATTTGGTACGGCGCAATAACTGTCGTTTCAGAGATCAGTGAGGGAGTCTCGACCAAGTTTTGACGAGAGGCTACCAACCTCAAATTTGAGCTGTCCATTTGTCATGCCTTGACTTTGGCTCAATGGCAATGCAGCTTTGAGATGTTAGGTGAACCAAATGTGAGACGGCTCTCTTCCAAGCGCGATGCCGAGATTCGCCAGCCGCTCAGTGACAGCCGGTTTTTCGCTACGGTGACGGGAGGTGATGATGTGACATGGATGACCCATGGCTCGAATCTCCTTCAAGGCCTCAATGGCGCTTCCATTGGGATCGGGTTTGGAAAGGGGATTGGTCTCGCGTCGCGCTGTCCCCTCGGCGTTTACCTCTAATCCCGATCGTTAGTAGAGTATCGCTTCAAATCGTAATATAAGGGCGCACCATCTCGCGTGCCATAATCCAAGTTCTGGAGCAGATCATAGAACTCCATTTTGTGCCTTCCAATTCAACGCCATTACCAAAACTCTGGACAATGTATTGATACTCATAGATCCAACGAAGTCGCGTATGTTCCGTTGTGCCACTCAAACCATCGTCGCCTGTCCGCGCCAAGGACGACGTCGAAATCCCACCCGATCGGCCGGAGATGTCTTCGTGTCGGTAGCGGCCGTGTATGGTAATTGTCATCCGGAATGTCTAGAGAAGCTTCATTAGCTCCTCCGACGGATGACGTGGAGGACTCACCTTCAGCCCTGTCAGATATGCCGGCGGATGAAGTGGTTTTTTCGTAAGGCTGAGGAACGAGTGATGACGAAGACATGATGGACGACAGTCAAGAGGAAACGGTATCAGGAGAAGTCTTAACAGTCGTCGCTGGGGAGCAATGAATATTGGTCATGGAAGAACAAAGACGGAGATGCTAGAAGAGCGGCTCGATGTGACCTGACATCCTTTCAACGTGAAGGGAGTCAGCTTGAAAGGAGTGACCCTTTCAAGGTGAAGAGGTGCGTGGCATCAAGACGCCACAGCGAAGGTGCATCGAGAGATCCCCACATCGACCGAGGGGATATTGGAGGGTCCGTTTTGGAAGAATGTAGAAATCGTGAGGGATGTTCTGCGGAGATGATGTACTGCGAAATCCTTTCTTGGTGCACGGGCAGAAACTGCTCGAATCCCTTGAGTTTGCAGACATTTTTCGGAGGTGCGCATAATGGTAAGCATGTCGAGAAGCTGTAGTGACTTCGTGGCCTCTAGCAAAGTAGAATGGGATCGACCATGATGGCGTGTTCGAAGAATGCTGTCATCAGCAACGACCACTCGTCAGCAAGTGCGCCGTTTGCTGATGTTCGTTCTCTTGCTCAGGAGGGCTGATGAACACATGAATGTAAAAGAGGTGGATCAGCGGGCGACCGAGTTCTTTTCAGCTACGAGGTGATCTTCCGTCCCACGCGGTCCCACTTCTCCACCTCACGAATCACTTCGTCCCAATCCTTGACCCTGCGCAATCGAGCACTCTCGCTGATCTCGCCCCGCGGCAGCTCATTGCCGACGACGCCATCCTCTTGTCATAGCTCATAAGTTCGAGTTCGGTGCTTGCCCCGATGTCTTGGCGGTTCCACGGGTAAGACCCGAATAGGAGACACAGGATAGGATCTCCCGATTCGACGGTTGGGACTAGGTTGCCGTAGTCATCGTCGATGATGATGGACGCATTGATCTGGCGAAGCACCTGCCATGTAAGGAAGTACATCAGTAGTCTTTCATGTGATCTTCTGGCGAGAAAATATAGACCTCGAGCTTGCACTTCCCAGCCGCGTGACCTGCCTTTCCTTATAGGCGTGCCTTAACACCTCGTTCTGCTCCTCGTCCGTGCGTTCAGCGCTTTGCGTATCGTCCTGTTTGTTGGACGCGTTGTTCAGTGGACGGAACAGTCCCGTGAACTGAGCATTTTGTAGATGACGTCATCGGCGCGTGAACCGATAGTGACGCCCTGCTGCGCCAGCCAGGCGATCACCGCCAAATCTTCTGTTCTAGGCCGCGAAGTGACGATATGAAGGGCGTAGCCTTTGCGGCTGAGGGTGCGCAGAGCATCGGCGAGACCCGGAACAGGGAGCGTCCTCGAAATATCACGCCCGCGATTCTGGAGTTTCCGAATCTTGTCTGTTAGCGCAAGTCAACTCAATCGTCATTGCAGTAAGATCAGCGCACCCAATATCGAGCCCCAACCAGGGTTCGGGAACACGTAGTATGAATGCTCCTCCTCCCTTTCCTGAATCGCCTATCAGCGTAGCACGTGTGAGATGTGGACACTCACAGCGAAACGTTAGTGTCTTAATGGGCGTTATGCCAATCGCACATCTCCCTCTTATCTTGGCAACAGACGTCATCAAAGGCGATATCAATGACGAGCTTTTCACTACCTGGAGGGACACCATTGTGGTCAGGAGTATCATGGGAGACCGAGTCGGTCGTTCTGTCCGCAGCGTTTGAGGCCTTCTTGATCCTTGGAATCCGAGCTGTGGATTGAGGTGGGTGAAACTGAGTGGTCAGCCATTCCCGCCAATAAGTCGGGCTAGGTCTCGTTGGCGATGATGAGTGGTCGATCGTCGAAACTTTCGGAAACAAAGAATCGCACTTGGTGAGTAGAATCGAGGGCGAGGTAAGAAGGAAAGAAACACCAGGATCAAGCTGCTATCGTCGGCATTCAACAGGACGAGCTCCTCTATCTGATGGGATCCTTTGTTTGTCAACATACCATGATCCTAGCTCTCGCTCCTTCGCGTCGTAGGTCGAGAGCACGTCGTATCTGTTGACGGGGAAGAGAAGACCCGAGAGCTTGGTAAGACGGCCGTGATGTACTGAATCAGGCGTTGAAGCATCCGAGCGAACAGGGGATGGAACAGGTGAAGCAATGTTGCTGTGATGCATATGCTCTCCTCGTTGACAACACCGACGCCCGCGCCTAATGACCTGTTACTTGATCAGCCCCTTTCGAATTGGAGGGTGGATGGAAAATCCTTCACCTCGATGATCTCAATCAACAACCTGTCCATACCCATTCCGCCCTGAGCGGCCTCCACCGTTCTCATTCCACGACCCGTCTAGGCGGTCTCGGCTCCGTCTCCCCACCTCTCGGCGGCATCGATGGGTTATCGAAAGGTTTCGGCCGATCCTTCAACCGCGCGTCATTCTTCCTTATCTCGGTGAGGACGTAGAATGATACGGAACTGAGTACGGCGAGGCCGATGAGGATATAAGGATTCGGGCCTTTGCGGGACGGTCGCGGAGGTGGATTGATTGGGGTGGACATCGGAGTTTAAGGGAAAGGACATGCGAGGAATGGTGAGTTGAGATCGATTGCGGAGGTCGCCGCTGGGAGATGTTTTGGATGAGATGTCTCTTGCGGGCCCGGGTGTACTGGACATGAGGAATCTGAAGTGGTGCGAAGAGATAGCAATAGAGGAATGACTATATAATGTAACATGCCATGTGCTCTACTAATACAGTGTGAAAGTGATGACTTCGCCGCTATCGCTCCTGCGTACTCGATGCCGAGCCATTCGGAGTATCGACCCCCGTCGCGGCCGATTTCATCGTAGCCTCCTGTCCCCAGGTGTACTCGTCTGTAATGCCGTCCGTCCAGGCGCAGGATCACTCTCTATATCTGCCGCATCACCCTTTGCAATCCGCTGCTCCCCTTGTTCCCTCCGTCAGGTATGATCTCGTTAAGTGAGGTTAAGATGAACGTACACATGAGCTGCTCGGTCGGACTCATTCCTTTTTTCTGTCGGTCTCGCCGACGGGCATCGTGTCCCTTTTTCACAAAATAGTAGCCGAAACCGGTGGCGACGCAGATAGCCTGAATACTCGTCAAATCCGGGTCTAGCTGATCGCTGAGGAGGTTTGGGGAACGAGAGGAGGGACGTACACCCCAGCCATACGCCTTCGATATGTCAGCAGGTTCTGATATAGGACGCGGGGATTATCGACGAGGAGAATTGAGCGTACCACTGATCCGGGGTTATTCATCGGAGGATACGCTGTTGCTCTGGGTGAGCTCTGTGTCTGATGGAAGAGGTCGCGAACGGGAATCGAATCAGCCACAGCAGATATCCCCGTTCCCCTCTGAGATAAGCCCGTTATATGCATCTCTGCTCTCCCAGGAACCCGTCCAGCTGTTTTGCTGCACAAGTATTACTATCGACGTCACAGTAGCCTGGTAGCCGGGTCCCACGCACGACTAGATTTTCATTTGCAGGAAGCCAATTAAGCGAGAGCTTCTATTCAATTCGGAATGGGAATAGGTCACAGGTCCCTGATCTTCCATTATTGTCGATCAGGACCCGCGGCGCGATCTAACCGTACTATCAAAAGCTTCGACAGCCATTTGATGACGTCGGACATCACATGTCTCCACGGACATCAATCGCTTAAGCATATGCCTCCGTAACATGCCCAGCCGTGGTTCCGGACGAGGAACGAGGTTTACCATCATTGTTCTTATTTTCCCCTAAGGTTTCAAGTATCAGGTTTCCCCTTTCCGTCCCCGTCGGAGGTATTGAAAAGCTGCCAACGGTCAGGTACCGGAACTCAAAACTACTGGTTTCGAGAGGGGCTTGCCGCAAAATGTGTACCTCTGTGCCTCAACAGGTCGTTCAAAGAGAGAAGCTCCTTCGGGGTTAAAAACCCTCGCACCGCTCACTTCTTGTATACCTTGCGTCTCCTCGTCCGAGCTATTCTACCATTGATTGAGAGATTTGGTGATTCGACCGTTTCATACCCCTGGAGTAGCGCTTTATCGTGCCCGAGCGGTCCGAGCGTACAAAGGCAATCGGCCTGCCGAGCCCGCGTCTGTACAACACTGGAATCGGAAACCGGAGACCGCACGTTGTCCTAGTAAAGAAGGGGAGGAGGACCGAGCGCTATCAGCTGGAGGAAAATTATTTCCAATCCTCCCGACCACCCGAAAACAGCTCCATCTGGTAGCGTTCAATCCATCACCATCAGCATCAATCCATCATCGCTTTACCGATCCATAAAAACTCCTCAACATCCACGTTGCGGAGGTCCCTGTCACTGGTTCCCCACCGGTGAGTTGAAACTCTCACTGAGCATCCTTTGGATCACGGGCGTAGCCGTGAGAGAATGGGGTTTCGGGATTTATTATGAGAATCTACAAAGCTGATCATGCCGTTCTTCCAGGTCTCGTTTTGCTTTGAACCTATCCTCGCCGTACTACGAAACATCGAGCTCTAGGCATTGATTTCGACTCACACCCCGTCCATACCTCACCCGCCCTCCTCACTACAAAATGGGCTGCACACAATCCACCGAAGATGTCGCTGCCAAGGCCCGTATGTCGACCTTGCCCTGCAATGGACTGTAGCTGATGCCGTCTCAGGCAATCAGGAGATCGAGGACCAACTGAAGCGGGATCGAGCGGATCTGCGGAATGAGATCAAGATGCTCCTTCTTGGTGCTGGTGAGTCGGGGAAATCGACGGTGCTCAAGCAAATGCGATTGATCTACAACAAGTGGGTCTTCAGCCTATGCACTGATCTCGTTCTGATGGGTGCGCAGGCCGTATGATGTCGAGGAGCGGGATAGTTATCGGGAGATCGTGTATTCAAATACCGTTCAGTCCATGAAGTGAGTTCTTCAGGGCGGTATCAGCCGGACAGACACTGAAGTTGATCAGGGTGTTGCTGGAAGGCGTCGCACTCATGGAGATCTCCATCGACCCCGCAAATCACGATCGATGGGACGTGATCGCGAATGCGCCAGGCCAGGTCGAAGGCGAACGGTTCCCACCCATACTCGCCGATGCAGTGAACGGTTTATGGAAAGATGAGGGAGTGAGGGAGGCGTTCTCGCGGCGCAATGAGTTGCAGCTGAACGACTCGGCACCATAGTGAGCCAGAGTTTCCTACAAAGGTAACATACGTCCTGATGTGGGTCTCAGCTACTTCGACGCGTTAGCTAGGATCGCTCTGCCGAGCTATATGCCGACTGACCAGGACATCCTTCGAGCACGAGTGAAGACGACAGGTATCACGTATGTTACGAAGCTTCGCTGCAAACAGCATACGCTGACGGAGCGGTAGCGAGACACACTTCAAGATCGGAGAGCTCACATACAAGCTCTTCGATGTTGGTGGTCAGCGGTCAGAGCGACGGAAGTGAGTCGGGTCGGGTGTTTATGACGAGACAGCGATGCTGATGGACTCTTAGGTGGTTGAACATTTTCGACTCCGTCACTGCCCTCGTCTTCCTCATCGCCATCAGCGAGTGTATGTCTTCCCTCTAATCCTCGAGCCCCATCCTTGACTGACGTTTGATCAGACGATCAAAAGCTGTACGAGGACGAAACGGTCAACCGAATGCAGGAAGCCATGACCCTCTTCGAGTCCGTCGCCAACAGCAGGTCAGTCCGCGTCCTATAGCATGACCATTCCTCGCTGACTGGACCCAGATGGTTCACCAAAACCTCCATCATCCTCTTCCTGAATAAGATCGATCTGTTCCGAGCCAAACTTCCCACTTCACCGCTCCACCTCACTTTCCCGGAATACCGAGGGGGGGCAAACTATGAAACGGCCTGCTCGTTCCTGCTGGAGAAGTTCGTGGGGTTGAATCAAAATCCAACAAAATCCATCTATGCGGTATGTTCCTTACCTTGGTATGGAGTAGCAAATCTGACAGATAAACAGCACTATACCGACGCGACGGACACGAGAGCATTAGCCTTCGTCATCTCCGCCATAAACGATGTGATCATCCAGGGTGAGTCTTTATTTCCTTCGTGACACTCTGTTGCTGACAGCTTGGCCAGTCAATCTACGCGACTGCGGGCTCTTGTGATATAATGCATCCTCATTTTGGTCTATTCAGTCTCGATATCGCTTCACCACATGGTCAATCCCCTTCATCTAGAGAGCCTTTCCGATTGTCTAGTAAAGTAAAGTCGTCTCCCCCAGAGACATATTTGAGATGCATGTACCGCTGTGTATACGTCATTCGAAGTCGCTCTGCGGGATGAAATCCCACATGATCGCGTTGAATCAGTCAAAAGACCAGTACCTCTCGCCACATTGGTTGACACGGAAGCAATTCCTAACGCTCTCATGTTTCTTCGGCACCGGACCGCGTCATCGATAGGGCGAGCCCGACGTCGACGACCATGCTCCACTGAAGGCTGGCCTTCCTCGAGTTCAGCATGAGCACTAACCTTCAAGACTATGTCGAGGTGCGCTTCTCCGCGTCGGATATCTTCCGATCCACCGTGACTGATTTCCCGCTCAGCTACTCAACGCTGAGCAGCACGTCCAAGTCAACAAGCTCCGCGAGCATGCTCGTCATGGTGTCTCACCTCGGGTCCGCGGGGTATGCCTTTTCCAGACTAAGCTATCGACACGTCTGATTGAGGGTATGACAGGAAGTATGGATGTACCTCCTCGACGTCCTCTCCTCCGACAAGACCTCCGAGATCACCTCCCTCATTTCCCTCAATTCTTCCTATCAATCTCTCCCCTCCCGACTCCCATCCAACCTCACTTCCCTCATCCTCAAGACCGCCCTAGCACATCATACGCACCGGTTCTTTAACCCGACTTATGCGGGCTTGATCAGCTCAATCACATCCAAACCCCCCTCGTCCCGCGAGTCCAGCGGGATGATCCCGACTATCCAGGATACACGGAACCCACCCGCTTTCGCTATCCCGCCATGCGAATCCGAGGACACCCTCACTCTCCGTTCACAGTACGTGCGATTCCTCCCCCCGCCACCTAGCTCCCCGCCAGCGCGAGACGAGTACCTCATGATGGTCGAAGAGGTTCTCGGGAAGTTCTGGAGTACCGAGAAGGACAAGGGCAGGGATGAGGAGTGGAGGAGAACGGGTAGTGGGGGTATGGACGGGACGGAGAGGGATTGGGTGTACCTCGTTACCCCGTTCGTCTGCTGTCTCACTCGGCCTATGGCGGTATTCCTTGGATTCCAACGACTTGTGGAGAGGCTAGGTGCGTTCCTTTCCCCGCTTGGTCTGATCATGTTGATGTTAATTGGTTCCGTAGAAGGCTTTCCCTCGATGCCATCCCGCCTAGCCTCGCTACTCACGCTCTTCCGACTGACCCTCCCCGAACTATGGTCGTATTTCGGGGACGAGCAAGTCCCTTATGTCCAAATCGCGATGAGCTGGCTTCAGACCATGCTGGCCAAGGAGATGTGGCTCGGTGACGTGCTTCGTCTTTGGGGTACGTCACACCTACTCTAAAATGGTATCGCAATTGACGGGGATAGACGCTTATTTGGCGTCTGACGATATGTTTGCGCTGCATTGTTATGTCTGCGTGGCGATCCTGTCGACTTGCAAAGAGTGAGTCCACACAGAAACGTAACCAGTGAAAGTGCTATTGGTTGATGTGGACGGCAGGACCCTGGAAGAGCTGGACGGGTCGGAGGCTAAGCTGATGCTGCTAGACCTCCCACCGATGGACGTGGACCGGGTGAGCTTCGATCTATCAGGAACACCATACACCGCTGATGGCTGACATAACCTCAGTTGTTACAGGATGCGGCGAATCTTAGAGTCTCGTTTGCACTGCCGAGACCGGTATGCGAGAATGGCTGATTGCAAATATGCTCGAACAGCTCATTGCAAACGGCTCGGAGTGCTGATATTCAACAGACGCTCGAACAGCATGAACTGGATACGAGCTGGTCAGAAAAGGTTATGAGAGCGGTCTACATGACGCTGTCCTGCGAATCGAGAAGAGCAATGCGCAACAACGAAGATCAATTCTGGTTCGGGACATACCATCGGGGCTTTGGGAGGGATACTCAAATGGAGATCAGCTGATCGCACGATCATTGATGATGATATCCAGAACCAGTTTTTGAGCCCATGATTCCGATTCCAAAGAGACCATTGCACGGTCGGTACGCAGATGATCACCAAATTGTGTACCCATTGCACCCCCCGTGATAGCAGTCCTTACATCGTCTGCACATTGCTCTTCATTCGTCAAGCCATTACCCTCGTCACCCATCACTCCGCAATTCGATACCCGGCCACCGTCAATACCGTCGCCATCGTAACCTTTGCAATCGACACGATCTGCCCAAAATCGTAGTTCTCCCTCTGGGAGACGTCTCCGACGTCATGGTACATCGGATCGAGGATGGGCCCGTTGTGCTCGAACAGGTTGGTAGCGGGGAAACCGAAGGGGACGAAGGATTGGTGGTCGAAGCAGCAGACGGGTGTTCGGCCGACTAGGAGCTCGGGCGAGTAGATCTGGGAGATGTTGCCGACTAGATAGCCGGCTTCTGGTGTGCCGGATCTGAGCCGGGTGAGCTCAATCTTTGGGAAGGTAGGGGAGCTTGCGATTCGGGAAGACCCAGCTGCATTGCCTCGTGGGACTGATGCATGGATCAGCGATGGCTTCGATCAATCACAACAAGGCGACAGACATCATGGTACCCTACCTGATCCGCCGAGAGGTGCAATAGCACAGTGGCGTCGAGGCCGCGGAGATATTCTGTCCCACGTCGATATGACTTTGAATGAGTTGGTTGCCAACTCACCGGCATAAGCGTGACTTCCGAGCAATCCCTGCTCTTCCCCAGAAAAGAACACCAAGGTCACCTGCTTCTCGAACTCCACCCCTTGACTGCCGATCGCCTCTGCCACGCCCAGAAGGTGCCCAGAGCCCGATCCGTCGTCATTACCTCCCGGAGCTCGAGGGATCCCAAACGATCCGCGAGAATCGTAGTGAGAGGAAAGGATGATTCGCTCGGACGAGTTTTGGAGGGAAGGGTAATGACAGATCACGTTCGGGGCGAAACCGTAGAGGAAGGGCTCGAGACTACAAGCCGCACCGGTGACTTCTACCTTGGCTGAGGAAGATCTGTAATCAGCGAGGTCGCCTGGAAGATTTCGGCACGTACACTTGAGCCAGTGAGCTGTCTTGATGGCGCCGGGCGTGAAGCTGTGTCTTGAAACGATGCCGCTCGGAGCCTCCCCTGTCAACCACCTCACATGTCTCCTGATGTCATCGAGTACGATCCCCTCGGTGATGATGCGGTCGATCTGAGGCGAGAATTGGAGTTTCGCAGTGAGGTCTAGAAGGTGTTTGGTGAGGTGGGATGGGACTGCTTCGAAGCCTGCGCCGCCTGAGGTGATTGCGGGCAAGGCGACAGGCACGAGATGAGGTGGGAGAAGGGTATCAATGATGGGCAGGAAGGAGCCCGGGACGTGCAGGAGGAGTGATGAATTCGAGGTATGAAGAAGCATGATTGGTTCGGTGTGATGTAGGATCACCTCGGTGCCGGCTTGCGAGAAGACGTCCTGCGCTTGGTCGACTCCGCTGATCAATTTCCACGCTCTCGACGAGGTCGTCTCCCAACTCTTCATCAAATCATCATACCCGTCGCTCTCCTTCCAGGTCGGGCCGACTCCAGCTTGACCGACCCAGAGCACACGTCCATCCTCTCCTGACGGCAGTGGTATGAGAGTGACAGCATCTAGGTCATCGAAAGCTCCAGTGGACGCTGCGCAGGTAGTATCAGGACGATAGATGTGTTCTTGGCCTGTGGACCCGCCGAAGGCACCGAGATAGGATGATATGAGGCATTCGGGGAGAGAGGGCAGCAGAGGGGTGCGAGTGATCACGAGAGAGGCTGCTGATAGCTGGTCAATGACCGCAGCTCCGGCGACCACTGAAGAGAGCGCGATGGTCGTAAAAGCTGGTAGACTGCGCATCACGATGGTGGAAGCTTATGGGGTGGAAACTGAAAGCAGACGATATGAAAGTCTCGTTGCGTCGGAGATTCCCGTCGGGCGTCGGCGGTGAGCGACCTTTGATTGGAGAAGGTGATAACGATGTACTCGGTACTTTGACTTCACCTTGGCTCTTCCCAACTGCATTCTGCCTCAAAAAGGTCAAGGACACCTTGTTCTGGTCCTCGACCAAGTGTTGGATGTCTTAGGTTGATGACGGCCCAAAGAAGTCTGTACGGCGGATCAAGCCATATTCTTGTGCGATTCTTATGCGTGAGTAGTCACTATGAACCAAATCCGACCCTTCACGACGTGCAAATCAGAATCCTTCATCGCGCACTTCATATTTGCATCCCTCACGTCATTCAACACGATCATAAGTACCCTCGACAGGCGTTGATTCTAGCAGACTGCACATTCGTTGTTTCTTGGCGCATTGAGTACACTTCAACTACCCTCAGAGCGCCCCTTACGTCCTTGACTTGGAAAGTGCGAGGCCAAACAGACTCTGACTTGGAACACGTCCTACTTCGGTACTCTGACTGCATGGTGTAGACCCCACCAGTCGGTCGAGGGGTTTTATCGGATTACTCTATTGTTGTGTCCTACATTGGGTCCATCACCACAGGCAGTCCATTGGAATCCTCCCCGAGATGTTGCCACGGAGGTAGCAGACTTTCTTCTTTGACCGGCACGTCTCACATTTGGACAGCTTTTCTAAACATTCTCAGACATTCTGCAATCGATCTTTCTTTGCTTATTGGGCTGTCTCGGTCTTCGCCCTGTTTTAGCTTGGACAGAGGTCAGCGGAAAACAGTACTGTGCCCTGCTCCGCGATGGATGCTATCATGAGTGTCACAGACTTGAGCTTACTTTCTATGAAGCCCTGTGAGGGCGATAAGGTGGTTTCCAGACTGTTGCTTCTTTCAAGAGCCATCGGTTGCCCGTCTTAATCCTTTGCAAGGATCTTTCCATTAAAGGAGCAGCCAATATGGCGTATTTGGCAATCTTCGCATGAATACAAGTTGCTCTTATCGTCTGAATAAGGCAATACAGGTCAATTGTCCATGCGGAACGCTGACAGAAGACGATGCTGCTGAGTTCCAAGCGGTGTGTGCGTGCGTCCCTCTGCGCTGATGCCCGGATGTGTGATGCTGATCCGAATGATGGCCACCAGGAGACCAATCCGCTGGACATTCCCCTTGCCAACTCAATCCAGCGGAAGGTGGTAATCTACGACGGGGATAGGATCCGACAAATCTGTGGTGCCCGCTCAGAATCACGAGATGAGCTTATGGACGAGATCCATCATTTCCTGCTCAACGGTCCGGGCGTATTCGTGGTGACCAAGTGCGTCCCGGATGTCGAGATCATCGAACGAGCGGAGCGGACTTTCCAGAAGATCATCGGAGGAGGAGAAGAGGTCGATGGGCGAGAAGGGAGATCATTTCGCGCCTGGAGGAGCCAATGATCGGTCGTTTCAGAAGCATGCGATACGTGATCCTGAGGGGTTCGTGGGGTACTACGGTCTTGTGAGTCACAACTCGGCGTCTTTGGTACAGGCTGATGTGTTTAGGGCTCTCGTCTGCGAAGCATGCCTTGGGCCCGGGTACCAGGTGACGGCGCAAGCCAACGTCGTGAAACCGGATGCGAAGGCGCAGAATCCTCACCGAGACTACCGTAAGCATTCATTCCGTTGACCTGGCGCTACCTCATGCGACTCAGATCTCGGCTTCCAGTCAGAAGCGACAACCTCCCGGTGTCCCATCCCCTCACAAGTCCCCTCCCAGCTGCTCACACTTCAAGGCGCCATCGCTCACTCCAATATGCCTCTCGCCTCCGGTCCAGCCGAACTACTCCCCTATTCACAACTATTCACGAACGGCTACACTGCATATCGACACCCGGAGTTCGTCGAGATGTTCCACAAGTCGATGGTCCAGCTGGAATTGAGCCGAGGCGATGCGATTTTCTTCAATCCAGCTCTATTTCACGCAGCTGGAGAGAATTCGACGACCGATGTGCGACGATCAGCGGATGCGCTGCAGATCTCAGCGTGTTGGGGGAAAGCGATGGAGTCGGTTGATCGTCAAGCTATCCTTCGTGCTACCTGGCCAGATCTCCGCGACCTCGCCGCCAGACGGTCGGGTGATAGCGATGAAATGAGGGTAGATGGGCTGCTTCAGGCCATCTGTGACGGCTATTCGTCCCCCACCAACCTCGATAGAGATCCACCGCCGGCGAACGGGGTAAGTCGGCACATCGTCGCTCCATGGCGGGCTCGGGTTCGTATCTACGAGAGAAAGGGACAGTCATGATGCGAGCAGCTTTGCTGCAGATCTACCTTACGTAACCCTGAAAACCGATCGAGAGGTTCAAACCACGTGACTTATTTCAGCTGCGCAATCAAAATATTGAGGCTTGACTGCACCGCATCACATCCCACCCGCCGAGACGACCGATCCTTTATCCTCTATACACATCTCTATCCCTCGTCACTGATTCCACTGGTAATTTGATAACTCTTGACCAACGAAATCGACGCGGAACACTCCTTCAATTGATACTCGTTACCGAGAACCCCCTTCATTCATCCCCTTTGCTTTCTCTCACATCAGAACATCATGCTCGGATATTCGTCAACATTGGTCGCTGGACTGGCATCGATAGCTGGAGTTCAGGCGTGAGTACTGGGCCCAGCCCCCAATGTAGCTCAGCTAACGAGTCACCCTTCTTGATAGGCTTTCAGCGTAAGTGACTCTATAGGATGGCTAGACCAATGACTGAACCCGCTAATGAATCAACCTCACAGGAGCTGCACCTCCCAAATCGCGTCTTTCGCCATTGGGGATCTCGGAAACTGTCTCCAGCTCACCAGTCTCCTTCCTGTTCTCAGCGTACGTCAAAATCCACTTCAACTCTGTATTACCTCTCAAAGCCAAAGCTGACCCCAGACAGGCATCCGGATCCATCATCTCCCCTCTCAACACCTATCTCACTTCGCTGTGCGCCTCTACCACACCAACATGCTCCAATACCACCCTCGCTTCCGCCCAATCATCCCTCTCATCGGGCTGTGCGAGCGACATCTCGGGCGTAGGGACGAATGCGGCGGAGATCCAGGCGCTCGAGGTGTTATTGAAGAATTACCCGGAGGTCTACGCGGGCGGTTGCTCAAAGAACTCGACGTCCGTGTTTATGACAGAGACCTGATTGACGAGCTGAGTGATTTTGATAGAAATGGCGACTTTTGCATCACGGACACATTGACCACCATCCAGACTGATACCGGCACAAATACCTCGGTCTCTTTCCTCACCTCCCTCCTCACGGGAAGTACCTCGCTACCACAAAGCGCGCTGAGCTCCGGGAACATTTGTACCGGATGCGTCCAGGGGTATATTTTCCCGCTCCTTTTCGTCTCAGATTGACTGACGTGCTGTTGTAGGCTTTACGCGCAAGCTCAACGAGCGAATTCGACGATCTCCACGTCCTCGATCGGATCAGCTCTCACACAGCGGTGCGGCTCGTCTTTCGCTAGTGCGTCCCTTACCTCTGATATCCTCCGCCTCTGACGCATCCCCTCAGACACCGCGCCATCAGGAGTATCATCCGCGTCGACGGGCGCATCGTCAACCGCTTCAGCTAGCGCCTCAGCTTCGCAGCCTGCTAGCGGGGCGCTAGGCTCTGGTCCTTCTGCGTTCCTCCCCATCGCAATAGGAGGCATCTCGGTGCTGTTTGCTGTTACGGTTGGCGGGAGCATCTTTTTGTAGGCAGGCGATACCCGACGGGGCACTCGCATCGCAAGGACTTTATCGCATCTATCTGTTATGTATTTCGAAAACATGTTCCCCCTCATCGTTGCTCGTTCCTTTTGGGCAATGGAAAGCCAGCAAATACGAGTTCGAGCGCTCACACATTTTCACAGCACGAACCAAAGGCATTGAGGGACTGATCGAAAGGGCAAAGTCACTATCCGTGCCAAGCATGTGGCCGGCGAGAATTCCGTCCCTGGGACGCGGAGACGGTCCTTTCAATACGGTCACCGCGTCGGGGCCGTCATCTTCCTTTGATAGTCAGGAGTCGTGTCATTGGTGTGCGCCTAGACGAGCCGATGGCGCTCTGGGTCCGTTCTCATCTCCGTAAGCTCGACAAATCGATAGCGAGGGCCGAGTCTGCGAGTATACCCACGAAAGGTATTTGGTATTTGTCGAACGCTGCATCGGCGGTGATTCGAGGCAGGAGCCTCTACACATGCGATTGATGAGTTACCGACACGGATAGGATGGGCCTCCATCTCTTGCCCAGTACGTCTCGGTCGGCTCATCCGTCCTTGCTGCCCAGCTCCTATGCCTTTTCCTTCCTCGCTTCTCGACATGGCCCTTCCTCGCGCTGAAGATGCCTCCCAGTTGAGATCGCCGCCATCGCCACAGCCTCCACCGCCGCCCTCCTCCTGCTCATCGCCACGTTCCGCCACCTCCTCAAGCGCCTTCGCCCCCCCTCCCGATCCTCATATCGCACCGGCCTCATGTCACCGATTCCGGGCGCATACGGCCTCACCCCCACCGCTGGCTTCACACCCAGTCCCTCTACAAGGCATTCCACCCTCGTCACCCCTTCCCCATCCGGTAGTCGACTTAAGAAAGGAGCCAAACCCCCCAGGATCGCAGAGCCGGAGAACGAGGAGATGGTGTTTGTCACCTACGAAGAGGGACTGGCGAAGCTCGGGCGCGAAAGAGGACACGGTCTTCATCCTGGACCACCGGCCCTCGCGTACGAGCACGAGCAGGAAGAAGAGATGACTTCTTCGCCGAGGGTTACACCGGGAAGGGGGCAGTATGAGTCTGAGTACTCCGTTGGAGTCGGGGCGAGTGAGGTGGATGGCGAATCGAATTGGTTACCTAGTTATTATCGCTCGTCTTCGAGAGATGGCCGAGAGGAGGTAGGATATAGAGTCGAGGGGGAGATGTACCGTCGGTTTTGACATCATGCATGATCATCTGATTCGTTAGGTCTAGCTCCAAGAGGGCAGGGAGGAAACGCACTCGTACTATGATGGCTGAGGTCTTGGCTTATCAATGACTCGCACCGACATGGGCGATTCGACGTGCTCGTCCCTTGTAGGCGGGAAGAACCAATCTTGGATGTACATCCCGCCGAATGCGTAAGCCGCGAGGGCGAGACCGAGGATGATACGATAGTTCGCCGACAGGGCTGGAATCGTCAGCGCATACCCACCAATCGCGAGTTGTGGGACAGACAGAAGTAGGAGCGGAAGACGCCTCTGGAGTTTGGTCCGAGAGGTGGGATTGTTGATGGGGTTTTGGTTTTGGGTGGTGTTAGGGGAGGAGGATGTCGATTGGGTGGGTAAGAGACTGGGCGGGGAGGGGCGGATGCTCCGGTCGTGTAGGAGTCTGCGGCGATCGGCTTTGGTGTCGGTCGAGAACGTGGTAAGATACGGGAAGGCGCTGTCGCCTGGCGAGACGGGGTGGATGAGCTGGCAATCTTCCGAGCTATGCCATGGGAGGCCGGAGCAAACCCAGAGTCTGAGGCTGCTTGGAACCGAAGCAGGAGCGTGACCGGCATGATGGTACGCCCCCTGTACAACGGACAAATAGAGGTGCAAAGGGAGGGAAACGACCCAGAAGTTCGCAGAAAACTCGAGGTTGAATCCGTTTCAATGTACGTCCATCCAGATGATAACGATGCATAGCAGTGCCGCATGAATGCCAACCTCACAGATTATGCACAAGCCGAAGAAGTGTCCACAGGATATACAAGAGATCGCCCCAGTCCCCATGCAACTGCACAATCTCAGAGGATCACGCATCCGCCACAACATCCCTTGTCGACCTTCTGCTTCTCGTTGGAACGGCCGCCAACGCCGCCAGTAGTCGATTTGCCTAGAGCCGTCATCGTTTGAGGTGGGCCCAACTCCTGCATTGGTCTCAGCCTGCATTGTACAGAGGAAGGGAATTGGTCGAAGTTACCTTCTGATACCGCCGGATGGCACGCACGACCGCGATGAACGCCTCGTCAACGTTGACGCGCTGCTTGGCTGATGTCTCTATGCATTGCGCGTTGAACCGCTTTGCGAGATCTCGGCCCTCTGGCGCAGATAAGCTGGGTCCGGGTCAAGAAGCGATACACTGACCATGAGGTTGGACCTGCCGCTCATACTCCAGGTCGCACTTGTTGGCGACGACCACGACGGGGAAGTAATCCTTATCTTTCACCTAGAACAGGAATCAGCACTCATCCCGCACCATCAGGGGCTTCAAGCCCTTCGGTTTCTGTGAGATTCGGAGCTTACCCGGAGGATCTGCTGATGAAATGTGGACACCTCCTCGAATGAGCTCCGCGAAGTGATCGAGTATACAAGAAGAAAGCCTTCGCCTACATGAAAGAGGCACTCAGCACACTCCTGGATAACCGTGGATGAAGGCGGAACATCTCAACTCACCCGTCCGCATGTACTGCTCTCGCATCGCTCCATACTCCTCCTGGCCTGCTGTATCCAAGACATCGAGCAATGCTACCTCCTCGTCGATGATACACTGTTTCCGGTACGAGTCCTCTGTAATGCAACTTCGCATCAGCCCAAGCTCCAAATAATGTTCGAAAGACGCGACGCACCAATCGTTGGGTCATACCTATAACCGGGGCGAACAGCATCAGCTTCGGCCCGTATACGACTTGGCAAGCATAGGATGCCAAACTCACTCGTCGACGAACTGAGAGCAGAGCAAGGTTCAGTACAAGTCTTGCCGGTAGATGCGACAGACTTACATGTGATTGGATAAACTGGATCGTCAAGGCCGACTTCCCTACTCCTATGCGACGATACCATCAGCTCGGGCCGCGTCTTCTCCACGCAAAGCTTCAGGGTGGTCCGAGCGAGTGATTGCCGGATTGGCCCAGTCTCGCCCACTTGGCAGCTTTCGGACCCCGGACTGCCGCAGCGGGTCCGATGTCGAGGAGGATGAGGACGAGGGCAATCCGAACACAGCTGAACCAGCCCGGTCGTAACGCCTAATCGAACAGTCGAACCCACCTCCTCCGCCGACCACGACGAGCTTGTATTCCCTCAAGAACTGAGCCTAGGGATAGGAAACTCGTGAGCACACAAAAAGACTGAGCGAAAGCGCAGATAATGCTTGCTGGACGAGTAAGGCTCACCTTTGACATGCTAATGAATCAATCTAGAGGTAAGGGACTTTCGGGAGCAAGTGTCGCGGGCACGCCGATTCTTGATTCCACTGAACCAGACTCTGAGCCTAAGATGACGCCAAGGACTGATCTACAGATGAGTGGAGTTTGTGTGCTCGTGACAGGCGGGGCTCAGCCCTTGGAAGTTAACGATGGCTGAAACGTGGATGAAGAGCTCAAAATACGAAAAGGGGTCATACCGGACCAATTATCGAAGGGTTCCCGGGATTGATCCCGGCTTCACGTCATTTTTTGACCGGGATTCAAAGGATACTAATCAGATCTCTTGTGCCGCTAGTGGCATCCTTGGGAATCTGCTTAGTCCGCGGTACCCTTGCTGAAGTTATGCTAGTCAGGAGATGATTCTCCCAGCTGCATCCATTCCACTGGTATGAAATGGAGAAGATCGGCTCAACGACCCATCCACGACATCGCCTCGCTCCATCGCCACCCCCCGTCCCAGAGCCTGAGGATCCACGTCATATGACGCAAGCGAAGTGGCAGATGTACTCACCCGGCACCGATCATTCCTCCGGCAGCTTGCCATCTCATCGGCGGCGAGACGATGGCCCAGTCCGGCACCTAACCGAAACACATCAAAACAATCTTCTGCGAGGTAGAAGAACTTACTGGAACACCTGTTCGAAGCGGGAACAGCCGCGCGGCGAGTTCGAAGCCATCCTCGTCGTTACCGGCGATGAGTACCGCTAAAGATGTCGACGACGTCGGGTGGGGATGCAGGGTGATGATGCCTGGTACCCTCGCTTAGCAAGGGAAACAAAGCTCAGCTTGAAACCACGCCCTTCTCGTATACCAGTCGCACCGCGATGGTCAACACGCCCTTCGTAGGGAAGCTCACTGATACTCCTCAGCGCGGCTCGCTGATCATTGATACACACGTGGTACCCGCTTTTCAGCTATCATCCAGGCCGCAAATTGGTTCTCTTCCGGCCTTCCTAGCACCACAAGGCTCCCCTCGCCGATTGTTCCACATGCAACTCGCTGTAGTGCTTCCCATTCATCGATGATCTCGCTATCCGTCCGATGGTAGAGGTAGATATCGTGTACGATTCGCTTGGCGAGATGGAGTAGATTTGGCTTTCCGGCGACGATGGTAAACGGCGCGGACGTGGCGAGAAGGCGGATCATCGGGCCGTAGGCGCGAGATGTGTTGATAGGCTTGGACGTGCTCTCGACGTCTCCTTTGCCAATTGCATTCTTGGGGAAGTCAGACCATTCCAGCTGAAACGTCCCATTTCGCCTTGACCTGACCTCGCGGGACCCGTTGGTGATGACTTCTATCCGCTTGACATTCATTCCCCTCAGATCCAGCCCTTTGGCCGGCGATTCCCTCCGCCACTGCCTCGCATTCACGTCCAATCTCGCTAACCTACCACGTCAGCCATGCTGAGTCGCCAATCCGCTCACCGTCCCGGCATGTCCATCTCCACGATTCGGGTCCCCGCTCGTCCTCCAGAGTCCATCGAGTTCGCCGTCGTCAAAGTAAACCCCTTCTTCCCCTCTTCGTCCCAATTCCGCTTTCCGGGCAGCTGGTCCATCCATTCCGTCGCAGCCTTTTCGCGGAAACGGTCGTCCCACCAGTGGTTGCGCTTGGTATCTCGAGCAGCTTTATACTGTTCTGTACGCCCTCCCATGCATTAGTGAGGGCGACGTGCGTTCGGCTGTGGCGGACGGGAACATTATCTTCATCGGATCCATGTACGACGAGGACGGGTATATGAGCCAAATTGGAAGCGTAGAGATCGTTATTGTATGGTGTAAGAGAGGAGAAAGGAGACCAGTGAGGGCGGGGTTGGCGAAGTGGTGAGATGTACTATACATCAGCCCCCTGGATGAGTCTGCCACTCACAGCTCTTGATAAGGTACATAGTCTTGTATCTTGAGCCACCCAGAAGCCGCGATGACTGCAGCGTCAGCGCTACTCTCTTGGACCTCACTCACCTCCTACAATCTTCTCCGGATGTCTCGCAGCGAGGTGCCGAGCCCCTTGTCCCCCATTCGAGTGCCCAATGAGAAGCGTTTCCCCGGAAACAGTCACTCCGAGCCGCTGAATGACACCTGGTAGAGCGTCCCGTGCAGCCCAAGCATCCGCCATACTCCCACCATGCCAGTCCTCGCCCCACTCGTTCTTCCCGGTCGGTAGTACCGCCCAGCCGCCAGGACGTGAGGGCATTCCGCCTATCCACAAGGGGTTCTCGATATCAACGCCTGCACCGTGGAGGGCCAGGATCACAGGTGGAGGGCTCTCGATGTCAGGACTGGGCTCCTTTGGTGGAATGGCGATAGCGAAAGAGACGAGAGCGGGTGGAGCTCTTGCGGGATGTTCAGGAGAGGTAACGGTGATCTTGAATGGCGAAGTAGAATGCGGTCCGACATCTCGCAGCTGCACCTGCCACTTGATCGAGCTCTTCTCGCCAGCGATGATCACCTTGAAGGTGATCGTCATCGTCTTCGGTATCCAAAATAGTGGCCCGTCCTGCTTGATTCGTAGAGCGACCGGCCGAAGTTGCCCATCGAGGATCCTCACTGGTCCCGCCAGGTCGACGGCCACGGAGTTTGACTCTGCTGATGTGACCAGCACTTCCATCTCTCCTGCTGGCGCCCCCAACCCCACCGACAGCCGATCGCCCATGAACCATCCGTCCACAAGATCCGGCACCACGCTCGTCCCCTTCACCACTTCGACACCCTTGCCTTCATCAACGTCCACCTGGACCTTCAATCGGATGACCGGAGGTTTGCTCACCCCCGGGTCCCCAAACATCCGGATCTCGTACATCGCCCGGGCCAGCAGTGTGTATCCTCCAGGCTTCATCGCAAGAGATCTCGCAAAGTTCGATGTCGACCCATTCGTCTCTAGAGTACCGGATGGGGTCGTGGCGTAAGCATACACGTCGCCCGTATACCTTATCGTCGGTGTTGTCGATTCGGTATCTCGAGGGATGAGCGCGAACTCGGTGCCTTGGCTGACATCGATAAGGATGGGTGTTGCTTTTCGGCCTGGGATCGAAGGGATGGACAGTGATGTCCGGAGGACCGATTGGTGTTGTAATGCCGCCCAACCATGGTCTGATCGGAGCTGATCCCACCTGTCGTCTTCAGCTCGGATAACTCCGCAACAGGAGGACTTGCATCATATCAGGATACAAGATCTCCGTCCATCCGTCTGGACCAGTCTCGAAAGTCGTCCAACCGATTTCTCCGCCGAAGACAAGCTCGCTAGGCCACGTCTCACTCTCGTCGTAGGGTCGTCGGGCGAAATCGAGGTCTGGATCGCACTTCGGCGAGAGGAAAGCTGCAAGGGGTGAAGCCATCAGGCGATACTCCCGCATACCACTATCACCGCATTAGCCCCGTCACCGGGATAGTTCAAGCTCAGGTACCTTGGGAACGGGCCGACGGCCTGAGTCAAGCCATCAGCTTCGCCTAGAATTTACCGGGCTCATCTGACCTCCCATCTGGTCCCGTTCACTACCTCCCCCTTGACAGGCTCAAAATCCTCCTCATTCGAGCCAACGCCGTGCATGATGAGCTGCGGCTCTCACGATCCGGCGACGCTCGAGGTGAATGGGGAGCCGCGTAAAGTTCACAACTGTCCAGAAGCGGCGATCACCGCTTCGGCCTCGGCAACTGCCCGGAACCAGGTCCTCGCCGGAACTCAAAAAAACTTCTGGGATGTCGAGCAATGCTAGCCAGACCGATCCATGACGCTCCACCACCATCCTCATGGCCAGTAAGACATCCTCCACCTCGTTAAACCGCGTCTCTCGCCCACCTTCCCCTCATCGCTGCTGTCATTCCTCTACGACCCACCTAAACCTCTCGCTCCCAAACTCGCACCGCAGCCTACCCATCATTCAGCACACGTCCAGATCAAGCGAATCTCCAACATTTCACATCTGGCTCACTTCCAATTCGGTCTTCTCGCGAGGAAGAAGCTCGAAGGCGGTACCCTGATCATACCGTATCTCGGTATCATACTTGCAACTTTTGAGGGAGAAGTGGACGATCACGAAACGAGCGACTATGATCTCTGTCTCGTCCGGATCTCAGGATCACATCCCCTCAGCCCCACGTTGGAGAAACCCATTTCCATCGGCGTCGATGCGGCTCGTGCAGGTAACGCAGGTCGACTCGTGAACGACTATCGCTGCATCCGGTCATCCCCCAACGCAGAGTTTCGCGTCGGAAAAGGAGAGTCCGGGGCATTGAGGATGGAGATCTGGACCCTCAAGTGTGGCGTACCAAAAGGCGAAGAGGTTCTCGTCAGCTATGGAAAGGGCGGGTGGAATGCTACGAAAGGTGCATGATCATGGAGATAAGGGGACCGTACACCAATCCCATAGCCATCCGCCCCGGTCACCTTCGACGCCATCCTCGCCTGCCTCGAGAGCGCTGGCACTCGACCACTCGCCGCGACCGCATCGACGACGGATCATCGGGAAGGTGTCGTTGGAATAGGCGAGGAATGTGAGGGTATGGGTCGGTGTCTTGCGATCCCCGGCATCATCCTCAACGCCTCCTATAGCTACAGGCCATCGGTAAGTATCTCTCAATGACGCTAGAATTCGTACTCACCAGCCTCTTCCACCAATCCCACAGCATCACCACCGAACATCCACCTCAACCCATCTTCAATCCTCACCCGCCTCTCCCGGATTGGCGTTGCCATCTTTGCCTCGCCCTCCCCACCTGCAAAGGCTCGAAGGATCGGCAGTGAGCTGAATGCTGTGAGGGAAGGCTCGAGGACGAGAAGCTGGGTTCTGCGATCGCTACTTCCAAATTAGCCGCCGAGCTGAAATTGACTGTCATGAGACTTACGAGAGTATAAGGGATGAGAAATGGTTGACCACAGATCGTGCTGCCGCAACGACATTCATATACTGGGACAGCGAGACACTACCCTCCGCTTCAGCCTGATGCGAGACTATGCAGGGACGCTCGAACCTCTGCTTGAACCTCATCTCCTCCTTCTGCTTCACCCCTCCACCCCGCTCTTCAGGCGGGAGATTCTCATCCCCCTCCACGGCCTCCATGAACAGCCTCGCCACGTCCCACAGTATCACCAGTCCCGGGGCAGACTTCAGGCTCTTCGCGTCTCGTCCGCTCGCCTTGCTGTTCATCGAGAGGAGGGTGAGGAGGAGTAGCAGGTGTTCTGGAGTAGGACAATACCTCCTCCATCTTAGCGAGAAAGCGAAGGGATTGGGTGGACAGTTCACCGGATGTCTACCCGCTTGAGCCGATGTAACACCCCATAGTCCCCACCATGTTCCCTCAACCAATCCTCGTCATCCTCCTCAATCGCGTCTGCGAATCCCGCCTTCGGGCCCGTGACGATCAAAGCCCTCGCCAGTGATCTTCTATTTACGTCTTCGGTAGATGCCTCGTACTCGGGTAGGTCAGATAGAGCAACCCAATTGAGAGCGAAGTGCAGAGCCGAAGTCGGAGGCAGGGGTCCGAGGACAGCTGCGGATGGCGAGGGGAGGGGCTCTGACGGCCCAGCGAGGGAAGTGGGCGGGAGGAGGGCACTGATGAGGATTGGTAAAGGGGAGGGACGAGGTGGACGGGTCATGACGTGCTTCTGAAACGGAGAAGAACACGACGAAAGAATGGCATTCATACAGGCACGGTATGGGGTTCCCCTCGTCGAGATCTTCTCTGCCGCTTTCTCCCATCCACTACGGCCATCAAAGATGGGAAGTGGGTCTTCCTTCTGTAAGAAGACTGTAGCGTGACAACTGATGAAGCGCAGAGATCGTACACATCGTCCTCTGGAAGCTCAAGCCCCCTTCCGCGACCGCAGCCAGCGAGGAGGTCTTCGCGCAGGCCAAGAAGGCTATTGCAGCGCTCAAGACCGTTCCCGGGCCAGAGGCTGTCTGTCCTTTGCGAAAGTACTTGAGGGAATATGCTGATGAAGGAAGGTTCACCTCGGACCACCGGTGCTCAGCGATCGTGCTCAGGGGTACGACTGGGGTACAGATTTCCGCTTCTAGCGCTTGGCCAAAGCTGATACGCTTGACCAGGATTGTACTCGATCTTCTCCTCCAAGGAGGCACTACAGACCTACGCTGTCTCTGAGGCACATGTCAAGGTCGTCACCGAGAACGTCCGGCCGAACACCGAAGGTAAGCTCATCCTCAGGGATAATACTGTTCTCGACTGACTCGGGTCACAGGTGTGCTGGCTTACGATTTCGAACTGGTAGACTAGATGCCATGCATTGCTATGTTGATGCTACGGTATCCCCATTCGGCTGACTCTCCTGGACCTCTGCGCCAACGCGCCATGCTCGGGTCACACCCCCACCGCACCGCAGACAGCTCCACTTCTCCTCACCCTCTCCGCGCTTCTCGGAAGGTCTACTTGTCTTTTGCCGCGCCTCGAGAGTATCACGATGTTTCGTCAGCTCCCCAGCTATACAGTAATAACACCATCGACAGCCGCCCCAGCAATCTGTTTGAGCCGGGACGAAGATCCTCGTCTCTTCTTTGGACTGATCCTCTGGCAGCTCCGTCGAGAAGACGCTCCCGATCGGGGGTAGGTTGATAGCTGATCCAGAAGAGGTCGACGAGTCGAGGGGTACGGGCGCAGAGCTTAAGCGGAGATGACAAATAGGACACGTGGGTTTTGGCAGGGAAGCGAGAGGGCCGGAATGTGCTGCTGCCGAGACTTTAGACGATTTCTCGCTTGATGCAGGAAGTAGAGGGATGGAGGTGTAGTCGATCGAGGTGGGTTGGTTCAGGAAGGCTTTCAGAGGCGCGATCAGGGCGGACGGTGCGAAGAATGTGGGAAGTGGGGGGAGGAGCGGGACGAAGAACATCATGAATTCCTGCTCGGGATCAGCGGTTGGTATTGAATATCAGGGGACAGTATGAACCGTGAAGGCCCCCCAGACGAGCTTCCGGTTCATGAATTCGTAAGACACCAATCGGGTAAGGTGCGGTGAGGAAGGTACCAATCGCAGATCCAAAATCCGCATAAGCAAGGATGGGTACCTACATCAATATTAGCTGCGGCTCTTGCCATTCACGTGTTGGGCTACGCGGAGCGAGCAACGACGAGTTACAACTCACAGCCCATCCCACAAGAACCAGCCCCACCCTGCCAGCTCCCACGCTCTAGCAGCATTTTCAACCCTGATGATGGCTTTCCAGGCCTTCCTCCGCCAGTCATGAGGTGGTAAATCCGGCCATTGACGGGATAAGGCGTTCTCTCGCAGGCGGGTGAGGATGTAGCTCGGGAATATTGGGGGATGGAGGAGGAGGTACACAAGCAGGGTTCGACCTGATGCTGCAGCTCGTCAGATGAATTCCTTAGCGTATAGGACTCTGAGGAGACTCACGCCGGTGATCTGATGTCGCCGTGGAAGCGAGTTTAAGATTCACGAGCTTCGCGCCTGGCGAAGCTTGGGTTGATCCGTCCAAGATCCCATATCGAAATATGACGAGCTTGAGTACAAGCGCGATCTCGGGCTTGAGATCGAGCGGGAACGAGGACTGTGTCTGTCAGCTGTGGCTGGTGCGAAAACAAGGCTTCAACCCACCCGGAAGTTACCAAGCGATCTCAACACCTTCTCCCCCAAAATCGACACGAGCCCTTCGTCGAGGTCTTCGCAATCGATTTGGCTGACTCGAGGCGCACGGAAGAGATGATGAGCGCTGTCGAGACAAGACGAGGAGGCAATCGCTTTCGCCTCGAAACTGTCGGAAGCCATCCTGGCCACTGGCAATCTGCTGAGCAAGGTATGGAGGTTGTAGAACAGTTCTTCAAAACAGCTTAGGCGTCCGGTCCAAAACATACCCGACATTACAGCCGACGGAAGCATTTCTTCAAGAGTCTCTTGATTGATTTTTGTTGTCAACCTTCATTCGACCACACTGCTCAGATGCGCATCACATGAGACCGTTTCCATTGGCGGCTTTCGCCATAATCAATCTCCTCCCGTCAGCAAATGCGATCTGGCCATTTAGGCAGAAACGCTTCGTCGCCGAGGCCCTGATTGATGCGGGGCCGTTGGGTTTGGAGGCGATGACGGGGAGGGTTGTCGCTGTTGGGGACTGGAACGGGGATCAAAAGTTGACCTTTCACTTTTTGGGTGGAAGCCTGCTGATGATTTCAAGACTTGACCTCTTCACACTCAGCGAGGACTCCAAGACCTTACAAATCCATCTATGGGATCGAGGTGAGCTCTCATTAAGATCCTGACTTATAATGCTGAGGAAGGGCAGATTCGTTCCGCTATCAGCCCTCCCATAATATCACCTTCTCCTCCGAGATAGGCAATGTCATCCCTGGCGATCTCAACCACGATGGCCGTCTTGACCTGCTCGTCATGCTCGACAACGACAAGGGCGGATGGTGGGGCTCGAAGAGCGAGTCGCTCGGAATGGAGGTTTTTCTTGGCGGAGGCGTGGATGGTGGATTCCGTCAGTCCTTGGTTATTGCTCCAGACGAAGCTGAGATGAAGCCAGAAGAAGAACATTGGACGCTGCCGGCTTCGGCGAAGGCGCAACCGATGGTATTCGACGCCGATAGCAGTCTACGACCGTCCTTGCTGGGATATCAAGCGGCTTCGCCGTCTGTGGACGCTATTTTGATGGCCTGGGCAAACAATGGGACCGGACTGACCATGTGGGTCTGGTCATACGAAGAGGCCGAAGGATGCGCTGATAAACCGCAGGCAGACCCCACCGCTACAGTCTCCTGGGCAGGCATGTCAGCTCGCGGATCCGCATAGCAGTGCATATGTAGATATCGACGGTGACTGCCTTCCGGGTGAGCCATACAATCGAAAGAGACAAAAGGAGCCTGAACGACTCGAAGATCTCGTGCTTCATTGTGAACGTCCGAACAGCCAGTCCCGCTTTATCCAGATCTGGCTTAATCGCGGGACCGGAGGCTATGTCCTGGCTCGAGAGTACGACCTACCTGATGGTAGCGGACCGCTGTCTTTCGCCGACATGGGTGGGTTTCTCACCACTTCCACGGACAAAGAGCTGAGCCAACTCAGACCGTGATGGTACAATCGACATGGTCTTCTCGGCCTGTCCTCGCCATTCGACTTCCGGAAGCATCGGCTTCGAATGCAGCATCAATATCGCATACAACAAGCAGGTGCCGGTCTGTCGTGGCGAGGGCCCTACGTATCGTGTGGATGAGACGATGCAAGGTGACCTCACCTGTAGAGGCTGGGGAGGGCTGTGTCTAGCGGATGAGGGATTCGAGTTCAGCTTCGATCCGTCTGACGAGGTGAGTAGAAAGCGGGTCACCCGAAACTGAGACTGATATTCTGTATCAACGTCGCAGTACTTCTCATCCATCCCGATGTCATCCATATTCACCATGTCCCCTGATGACGGACTTCTTCTCCACCCGCCTTCAAAACCTTTCATCCCCCTCCCGCTGCGACCCGGCGACTTCAAAGTCGACGGCTTCCCGGATCTGCTCATCACCTTCAGCAACTCCACCGCAGCCTCGGGCGGCGGAATATTCGGGGGTTCGCCGCGTTCCGGCAACCAGGTGCGGGTGGTGGAGAACGTTCCATGTGGTAAGGGCATCGCAGGCTGCGACGCCCGTGGTCATGGCAGGAGAGGTCTGCGCTTAGCCGGTGGTAAGGGATGGGAGGTACTCAACGAGATCTGGGATGTCAGCGGGGCTAGCTGGATCGATATCGATGATGATGTGGGTTGAGACAGGCTTTGGAGATACTCCATTACTGATCAGCAAATCGCAGGGCTCCCTCGACATCCTTGTTCAGCGGACAGGCGCGCAGTCAGGTCAGAAGGTCACCTTTATCCAGAACAACTTCTATCACGATGCGTTCTTCCTGAAAGCACAAGGTGAGCTAATGGCCGACCGAAGTTACGCTGCACTTGCAGCGGCTACTTAGGTATCATCAGCTCATACGCCCTTTTAGTGCTCAACGGCGCATGTGATGGCGAATGTCAGCCTGCTGATGGTGGGAAGAAGTACAGCGTAAGCTCTTATCTATTCATCGAATTTGTGATCTCAGGGATTATTAGGCACTTGGCGCCAGCTATTCCGGAGCGACGTATAAGTTCATTGTACTTGATACGCTTGGTCGTCGGGTGGCTCAGCAAGGTTGGTGCCTACTTGTTCACCTTTCATCCCTCAGGAAATTGCTGAGGGCTGATTATGCAGTCGCTCAACTCCCCCAGACCTCTTATCATGCTCTCCACACGCCTTACGCTGTCATCGGGCTCGGGAGGACAAACAATTATGTTGAGGTCAGCCGTTCATCTACTGGTCATTCACAGTAGGCTGTCGAAAGTACATCGGACGAGCTGATTCGATCCTTCAGCGCCTCTTCGTCGGAGCATCCCTTCGACCACCTGGGCACACATCGACCATCGAGTCCCTGATCCCAAACTCTCAGGTCATAATCAACCCTCCATCTCTACATCATCCAGATCAGATTGAGCAGTCTCCGCCTGTCAAAGCCAGATCACAAGAATGGCGATCTGAGCTCTTTTTGCATCCCGGTGACTGGATTCCATCGGTAGCCGCGGCGGTCATTGGCACGGTGCTGCTGCTGGGAATGGTGGTCTTTGGGCTGAACGAGCGGGAGAAGGTGCGTAATCGGCTGATGAGCTTCCCTTGGCTGTCACTGACGCGTTTTTTTGCGGTTCGTAGAAGGAGGACGAGAAAGAGCGTCGGCGGGCGCTGCATGCCATCAATTTCCAGGCGCTATAGCATGCATCTTCATATAATCTGCAGGCCTCGAAGACGTCGTCACGAACATTTACGGCAGATAATTCAGGCACAACTTG